>Ga0214481_100618_pt1 | contig 17387 bp, 12 predicted proteins | sample M1_20Mar14CPVII9_4_FD_165057 | JGI IMG/M metagenome (GOLD analysis project Ga0214481, IMG submission 165057) | Marine eukaryotic communities from Monterey Bay, California, United States - M1_20Mar14CPVII9sort6BwellG10 | ecosystem: Environmental > Aquatic > Marine > Unclassified | place: USA...
AGTCTTAGATTAACAGAGGATTTGCAACGATGGTCTTCTTTTGCTGTGACGGATGCGGTGACACTTTTAAGAAGAGCAAAGTTGATGCTCATGCCGCCAAGTGCCGTCAATGTTATTCAGTTAGTTGGTATGTTTGATGTTTACATTAATGTTGTATTGATTTATCAAGTATTATGTATTGTATCTCATATATTTCTATCTTTATTTATTCCTATTGTTTACTTCTTACTTTACTTACTGCAGTGTTGAGTAAGTTTTACGCCTTTTATACCAATCATAAATGATATGCACAGCACACATTATAATTATAATCATACATAATTATGCATCTCTATATCTAACTTTGGAACTCTATCTTTGTCACTACTTGTTCAGCTGTTCACAATCATTTCCTGGAGGTATGTGGCCCTTTATTTTATATTTTTATGAATATGTGCATATGATATGTCAGTATAGTATTATATGTAACATATGCAATATGATATGCATATCTGCATCCACATTATTATTCAAGGTCAAATGATGCATAAAATCCTATTTGCTTGATTGGATAATCACATTACATCCATGGAAGCAAACAATTGTTTTAATTAAACTCTGATGAACTTGGAATTAATACAAAACATTCACTGTAACCTATTGATAGTCATAATCTAACTTCACGCATGTTCATTTCATACCACGCAACAACAACAGATGAATATCGGAATCATACATCTTGTATCTCCGAAGCTGAGCGTTATGAAAAGACAATATATCGGGGATCACGGAAACTTGATGAGAGTGGTACAGGACACCGTAATCAGCAACAACGGGGTAAAAAGCTCACGCCACAAGAGGCATGGTCAAATACAATCCAAACTGCAGCCGATTCTGCACCTGCATCATTAAAGTCATATATGAATCAATTGACAATGTGTGAAAATGTCCCTAGACAGGAGAAGAAGTTTCGTAACTTTACCAATAACTCTTTAAGATGCAGTGAGAAAGTAAAGAGTGAAATATGGGCGTTGTTAGTTGAAGTTAGAGCGAAAGATAGACAAGCTAAAGAAGAAGAGGAAGCAAAGAGAAAGAAGGAGCAACAACAACAGAAAGAGAAACAATTAGCAGAGAAGAAAAAGAAGACAAAGCCTGTCTCTGAATCATCTGATGATGAATCTTCAAAGAGTAGTAGTACAACTTCTCAACTACCCTCAAAGAAAATCATCACAAAAGCAATAAAGAAGGTATTGAAAAAGGCACCAAATAAACAGATCAAGTTCAAAGCTTTGAGAAAACAGATACATGAATCTTTGGCATTCAAGGCTGATAAAAGTGGAAAGAAGAGGATGAAGAAACTGCTGCAGGAATGTGTAGTCGACAACCCACGAAAGATGAAGATTGACGGAAAATTGGTGACATTAACTAAGTAATAGAAGAACACTTTGTTTAGATTAGATCTTTTTGACGATTCTTTGTAGCTAAACGTGTACTTCTTCTTTGTGTCCTTGTTGTGATATTTGGAGATAGGTTCATATCTTTATCTCTGGTCGATGTGCGAGTTCTTCTTCGTGAAGGCGATCGTTTACGAGGAGATGATGGGAGGTCCGTCTCTAAATCAAACAAGTGATCTCGCACTCTAATATTAGCATCCCCGGTAACAAGTTCTCTGAAATGATCTCCAAATGATAGCCGTTCGCGTCCTTTCCTGCGAGTGGTTCGTCTTGATGTCTGTGCTTCGGTTTCTTCATCTAAATGTACTATCTGAGGTGGTTCAATAATTCCATCTGATGTTGAATCTGCTAGTTTCGTTTCATCCAGTGATTCGTATTCTTTTCTATGTCTCCTCTTTGGGCTCAAAGTTGTAGCATGTTCTTGAGAGAATCTCTTTAGCTTTCTAGCTGATGATGCCAATCGACTCTTCATCGCTGGAGACAAGATTGAGCTATGTGTCAAGGATGACAAACGTGATCGTCGAGTTGGTGTGGTCTCTTTATTTTCAAATAGTTTAGTGTCGACTTGTTTTCTTGGCGGGGTTGTGGGTGTGGTCTCGTTGTCATCAGGTTGTTGCTTACTTTCTTTTGCTTTTTGTTCTTCATATCTTCTTGTAAATGAATCCTGGATAAATGATACATTCCTAAATGAGTCTGACTGTTCTTCTATTGATTGTTCTGTATCATCTTTTGTTTCATACGATACAGGTTGCTCATCTTCTAGTTTCATAGAGGCATCGAATAATTCATCTGATGCATCAGATTGTAACTCATTATGTTTGCTTTCTCTTGATGTTGGTTGTTCATCTAATGGATTGACGTCGATAATATCATGTTGTATAAATGCTTCTGGTGGAGGTATACTATCATATTTATCTTCCCCATTATCTTCTTCCTTCCCCATACTGCCATTACTTATCCTCTCTCTTGCATACAGCTTTTGTTCGTCAGTTGTAAATATGCCCGGAGCGATAAACAAATCAATAACTAACAATGGCAGCACAGCTAATTGCTTTTTAGCATATCCTTTTGGATCATTATCCATCAATTCATGAATTTTATGAATTCCAGGCACAATCACATAATCAAATAAATAGGATATTACTGGTGATAATCCATACTCGGAACCTGTACCACTACTACCATTTCTACCACCCCAACTTGGTAATACAAATGTTAATAGTAAACCAATCATTTTTAAATGAAAGTAAAATGGTACAATAAATCTAACCATATATTCAACTCCCAATGAAACATAGAGAGTATGAAATGCCAATATAGTCCATCCCTGTAATATTTCATACTCGGGTGTTGAGTAATCGTGTTGATTGTTCTCATGTATATTATGACGAGTACGTCGGAGTGATTTAATTGTCTTCCATGATAATCTTGCTACAGAATAGTGCAAGATGAGATGACAAAATGCTTTTGTCATGATGTTTGTTGGTTGTTAAAGTAAGTACGTATTGGTACCAATAATATTATTAGTAATATGTTGTTGGTTGTTCAAAGTCAGTAAATAATAATTGTAATGGTGCACCAGAAAAATGGTGCACTTGATTGAAAATGGTATGATCAGTCTTCTGACCCTTGGAACAAACTTTGATATCCACTACTCGTTACCACAAGATATTATTGGTCTCTACAAAGAGGAGATAATCACCTCAACTTCATGTAATACACAGCTGGTAATATACAACTCCGTCGTTTGACTTTATACTTTTAGAACTACTACGGCACTTGTTAGTTAGACTTGTTTTTCCTATGTGGCCTCTCTAAGTCCGATGTTGTGAAGAAGATACCGATAGGATACCACTAAGCTCTATGAGTAACTAAATGAATGATGAAATGAAATGAGACTGATGCACACATGTATGTGTTGCTGGCAATCTCAATGTGATGATACGAGACGTTCTTCATATCAGGCAAAGACTTCAAGTTTATACACATCTTAGTTTAAGATTGCATATTTCTTATTGTAGTAATAAAGAAAAACTGCTCTCCTTCTTATCTTACACAACCACTTCTCCCTTTTCTCTGTCTCTCTATCTCTCCTCTATTGTACTACTTACTGCATATTCAATGTCTGCATCTTCAAGGCATTGGCCGCATCAATCTGCGCAACAGTTAATATTCTCATACTGCAAATATCCTTCAGCTCCTCTGGTGTACGACAATACTCTAAGCCTTTATCATACAAGTCTACAACCTCCTTGGCTCTTGACAAATCCGTAGCCATGCTCAACTTCATTTGTCCAAGTTGGACATATGCACCGTGCATCATTGGGTCGACCTCAATTGCCTTTTCTAACAACTTTACGGCTTGAGCAAAATCGGGTATATTCGACCCATTTGTTGGAGGAGTATTGACCACGGCCAATGAAGCATTTACATACGGAGTGGGATTGTATGGATCACAAGTCATGGCCTTTTCAAACTCTTCCTTTGCATTGGCAAATTCACCTCGGGCAAAGTGAAGCTCACCACGATAACAATGTACCTCGGATGAGTCGGGATCGTATTCCTCCGCTTGATCAAGCATACGTCTCGCGCCATCCATGTCTTCCTTGGCCATGTATACCGTAGCAAGACGCAACCTTGCCAACATATTGTTTGGATATAAGCGAATGCAGGTCTCGAGATCTGTTTGTGACTCGGCAACTCGTTGTTGCAACAAACGTAAGTTTGCTCGATGTAATAATGCATCGGAAGCAGTGGGATTAATCGCAAGGGCATCTGCAAAGAGTTTCTCCGCCTCGTCATGTTTCGATGCATCCATTTTTACACCAGCACGCTTTACCATTAGTTCAGTATTCTCGGGTTCCAACTCTGAACAACGCTCATAGCAATCAAGAGCTCCCTTGAGCTCATATCTCAAGTGCTTGCACATGCCTGTCCATTCCAATAAACGTGCATAATCATCACTTTCCATCGCCTTGACAATTGCCTTCTTAATCTCTTCGTGATCACCTTCACCACTCCCATTCACATCTTCGACTAATACGTATGCATCATCAAAATCTTTCACAGCCTTGGCAAACTCTTTTTCAAATGCATACCGTCTTCCCCTGTGCAAAAGTAATGTTGCCTTGGTTGCATTACTATCAGCAAATGCCTCCATACTTTTACGTGGAACACCATCTAACATATCCTCAATTTGAGAAGTAAACTTGGCCACAGTCCCACCCTTGGCAGCATCACCCATCCATTTATTATACCCACTAAAAGACTTTAGTAATTGTGTAATAGTATATACACTTGGTAATTCACGTTTATCGACACTCTTGGCAGACATTGCATCCTGTGCACGTTTCATTTCCTCCGGTTGGATTAATGTAACAAGTTCTTCAATCTTACTTTGAGCTACTGGAGGATTACCCGTGGGTGGTAATCCTAACCGCAGCTTGTCTCGATTGTCATTCATATATTTGAGTTGTAGTGCACATACCTCAACTAATGCCTCGGTATGTCGCTTTTGAGATTCAAGGATACGTAATCGACGTGTCCGGGCCTTGGCATGTGTCGGGTCAAGATCTAATACTGCATCACAATCTGATAAAGCCAAGTCTGGGAGGCATGCCTTTTCATACATGGCACTACGATTATTGGTGAGTGTAATAATTTGACGTGTAAGTGATGATTTCGTTGATGATGAATCATTATTATCAGAAGTTGATTTATTGTTACTACCGCCAGATGGACGTTTTTCTTCGATTAAATCTAATGCCTCTGTAAATGTTTCAGCTGCCTCCATAAACTTCTTTTCCTTAAAGTATGCTTTACCTTTACGATCAATTTCTTCAATCTTGCGGTGTAATGCCTTGTCTTCATCGGCGGTGGATGATGATGAAGTTGCCGCAGTTTTAGTAGATGCTGCTGAAGAGGCTGATGAAGAGGTATTAGATGTTCGGTTGGCATTACTATTAACATTGGATTTGGTCGGTGTAATTCCAGAGTCACCATCTGTATCTGTTAGTTTTGACTTCTTCTTCTTGCTCTTTTTGGACTTCTTTTTGGTACTAATGGCATCCGTACTCTTTGATGACATATACCAAAGAGCTACAGCTGTACTAATGGCCGCCAGGCCAATGACAATATATGTCGTTTGGTTACTATTATTACCCATAACAATAATAATTTAGTTTGTGTTCTCAAAGATTAATTGTATGAGTTGTGAGTTGTGTCTGTGTGTATTGCAATGCCCTAAATATTTCAGTCGATCGAACGCCGCCTACCCTAGCGTATCCACCACACAATACTACCGATATACTGACGCTATTTAGCCCTCTTTTGTAAGTACGTATATAATAGCCGCCGAAGAGGTAATACTAGTACCTAACTCATACGTTTGTGTGTGGTCGGTAGGTTGGTATTTGGCATTTGGTATGGTGCAAATACATTCCACATGTAGGCCAGTGAGAGTGAGGAGAGTAACTTTTTCAATTTTATGAGAGTTGAGATTTTGAGTTGTGCACCTTAAGTACTTGTGTTGGTGAACTTATTATACTGCTGTGGTTTCTCCGGTATATTGGTAATATTATCTTTAGATCAGTTTTTAACGACCTTTCGTATAGTGTGCTCAGATTTATATCGGCAGCAGTATTTAACTACAGTTAAGGTCTTCAAAGTTTGTCTCTATTTTTTTTATGAAAAACTTACATACCTCAATTACCTTGGACATAACAATAATTTGACAATGGCGACAACTACATCATCATACCAACAATTGTATGAAAGGCGAGTAGCTTTAGCAATGGAACGTGCAAAAGCCTTGCAAAATCGTCCAACAACTGTCTTAGCACGAGACTTCTTTGCCATAGACAATACACAAAACAATGATACATCATGGAAAAGTTTACCCCAAAGGTTGCTAAAGTTATCAAACTATCTTCAAAATAATAGTAACAATATTGATGAACAAAGAAGACGTCTCGCAGCAAGTATATTTGCAAAGGCACCGGCATTATTCTTAGATGACTTTCAACATTTATTCGAAGCATTATTATCTGCACGTCAACGATTATGGGAGAAGGATAATAATATGGATGATTCTATGGATATAGAAGATGAAGTAGAAGAAAATAATGAACAAGATATTCAACTTCTTCAACAAGAAGATGAATTATATAAATCACTTGCTATGTTGGGATGGGTGCCAATTCAACTCCGTAGACCATTTCGGGAAGCTTTACACACAGTCACCATGAGAGTGATTAATGGTCTAGTTGCAGGTAATTTCGAAGAAGAGGGAATACTTGAACGTGTATTACAATGGAAAAATACGGTGTTACTACCATGGGCATTCTTAGTTGTAGGAAGTGAAACATTCGTAAAAGATCAATGGGAGGCACAACTTGAATACGCAGCAAGCGAATGCTTTATCAATGTACGGATGAAGGAGTTGTTCGATCTTGTTACTGAATATCCAGATTCTTTACCGGCTGTGAAGGAGTTGACTGTAGCTCTTGATCGTACTGGTAGATTGTGGTATCAGCAGTTAGCGGATGAATGGAGAAAGGCATTACTGGCAAGGTTGCTACATCCTGGTGCCGAAACAAATCAGATTATTGAAGTGTATATTAACACCATCAAGGTATTACGGGAGATGGATCCAAGCGGAGAGCTTTTGCAAGTGGTGACTCAGCCTGTCCGTGACTACTTGAAGGGTAGATCAGATACCATCCGATGCATTATTACTAGCTTGACGGATGAGGAAAACGGTGGAGAATTATATGAAGAGTTACGAAGACAGGATGCAAAGCCACTTGAGGAATCACAACTGGATGAAGAAGATGATGAAGAACCACCTACATTTGATTGGAAACCTCCTCCTTCAATACTCAAGAGAAGAGGCGTTTTAACTGGTCAAGTGGGTAGGGTATCATCTAGTTCCATCCGGTCAGGAGATATATTAGCCATGCTTGTTGGGATTTACGGCAGTAAAGATTTGTTTGTCAATGAATATCGAATCATGCTTGCTGATAAATTATTGAGTAATTTGGAATACGATACTGATAAGGAGGTTCACAACTTAGAACTACTCAAGTTACGATTTGGAGAACAGTCATTACGACAATGTGAAGTTATGATCAAGGATGTGGATGATTCAAAACGTATCCACACAAATATTCAATCCACACTCGAATCTCGAGTCAGACCAAGCCAAGACAGTCCTCCAGCAGTGGATGCCACTATTGTATCACACATCTTTTGGCCAACACTTCAAAGAGAAGAGATCAAATATCATCCAAGCATCGAGCGTAAGCTGGATGAGTTTAGTTGGGAGTACTCGAGGCTAAAGAATCCACGTCGACTAGTCTGGATGAAGCAATTAGGCACAGTTGAACTTGAGGTGGAAGCATATGAACACGACGAGGACGGAGAGCTCGTCTCTCATACCAAGGAGGTCTCTTGTACTCCAGCTCAGGCAACTCTTCTTCATTACTTTGAAGATACGCCTAAGTGGACGGCTAGCGATTTATCCATGCAGACTGAAATGCCAGAGGACGTTGTTCGTAAAAGAATGGGATTTTGGGTGAATCAACGAGTATTACATTCCAAGCGTAGAGGAGATGATGTTCTCTACACTTTGATATCTGCCAGTGAGGCTGATGCTCTTGATCAGAGCTTCCAACAAGAAGAGGAAGACGAAGAAGGAGCTGTTTCCCTTGGTGCACATGCCGAAGAGGAAATGAAAGTGTACGAATCATACATCTTTGGCATGCTTTCCAACTTAAAGCAACTTAATTTGGAAAGAATTCATTCAAATCTCAAGACATTTGTAGCTGGCTCGGATCACAAGTATGACAAGACTCCACAGCAATTGGTAGTGTTTTTACAGCGACTATGCAAAGAAGAGAAGTTGGAAGTTTCAAATGATGGAGTGTACACTATCTTCAAGAAGTAGCACGTGTATTGATAAGAGTTTAAGATATGTATTATTACTACTTTGTGAATTAAGGTATCACAGGTTTAATCAAGTCACAATCTCACTATTTCCTAATTTGGTAGCACTATTGTTTGGTAGTTCCAAAGCATGTACATCACAAACTACTGTTTCAAATACTTCCGTTCTGTATCTGTATCTTATCGATAGAGTCACGTGATGTTTTTCTTCAGTTCTGTTAGCCTCCTCTTTTGTATGGGTATCTACTCCTCCTATTCGAAGACGGTTAAGCCAGGTGTTTATCTTGTATATCCATTGATAAATAATATCATATATAGTTGAATCACTTGAGTTGCTTTGCTTCATAACAAGTTGATTTATACTCCCATCCACCAACTCATAAAAGCCCATAAGTAAGCTTTTTGATGATGGTGGTAGATACAATTTGCTTTCGTTGACATAAAATTGGAGTTGATGCGTAACATCCACTGATGTTCTGGGTGACGAATGTGTAGCTTTCATAATGACCAATCCATTATTAGACTCTTCTCGATGTCTCTTCATCTTTGCAACAGGTATCATGAAAGACTGCTGTCTCTCTGCAGCTTGTTTCGATTGAGAAGAACTCAACCATTTCTTTTCATTTTGACAAGTGAGCAACTTTCTCGATACTTTCTTGTGCATCTTCTCAGTATCAGACTCCATATCTATGATCTCTTCTGACGATGAGTTACTGACTGCCAGTCCTATTACCTCATCCAATAAAATTGAAGAAGCAGAGACAAAGATAAATCGATTCCAATATACTGGCGATAAGAAGCTGCAAATAACCACTGGTATCTTGATTGACAAACCTTCCGGTCGTTGATATCGAATTATCCATTTGAGTCCACTCAACCCTGTATGTTCAACACCAAGCACAAGATTGGAAGCAAATTCACTATCATGATGCTTGCATTGTCTTAGTGGTATCTTTCGAGATAACATTGCCTTCAATTTGTACCCTTGTATTGGTGACCAAGATACAGATGCCCGACCTGATCTATATGGAGAATCAGACAGGTGTGACTGGTCTATGCTACATTCAAAAGGGAATTGTGAGCCAAGAGTTAGCTTTGCAGATAGGCGAGGCAAAGGTTTGTCCGATTCATCTCTATTTGTTGTAGAGTTGAATCCCCAAGTCGTTGCAGAAAATACACCATATTGCATTGTTAGGCTTGATGTTAAACCCAAAGCAAACATTGCATGAACACCTCGACCTTGCCACAAGCTAAGAGATCTATTAGATGAGAAACCAAAGCCAAAATTTCCATCTTTGTTACTAGTAGGATCATATTGACGTGTGACTTTAGCAGAGAGACCGGTACCATTGACTAACTGAGTAGATGTAGATATTGACGTTTCTATCTGTTTTCTTCCGAAAGCGAGATCTGATGTAATGGTAGTTTGATCAACAGGTTGGTATGTTGCAGATAGGAGACCTTGAGTTGATCCTAATCCCTTATCGAGACTTGAATGTCCTCCTATATCAAGTTTTATCTTTTGTTTCTTTGTAGATATTTGGTTTTCATTACTGTTATTGTCATCTGCTGTTGGTTGTGCTGATGTTGTCGTTTGTGTAGGAATGGGTACAGATGCAGTTAATGATACATTAGTTGAGGTAACGTCTGGCCACTCATCCATCATACCACCACCATCTGAGTTGCAAGCATGCATATGAACATCTATATTGGCATTAAAGTCCCATTCTTTGAGACTCTGCTTTCGCTTCTTGTCCTCCAACACTATAATGAGTATTTCTAATGCTTCTCTCTCCTTCCCTTCATCATGGAGTGTTGATAGATGTTGATATAAAGAATCTTCACTATACCGATTATGACGTACTACATCTACTGCTGCAAAACCAAACTCGTCATATGCTTGCCGGTGTGCAGGATCTACTAGAACTTCATCTTGATAGAGTAGAATGATTAGAAAATATTAAAATTTGTGTATATCATATTATGCATTAGTGTACATAAACTTACATGCATGTTGTAGCTCAATGAACAATTCCTGAGCATCATCTCTCTCTTTACCAGGAGGACGTTTATCAGGATGAAGCAAGCGTGATAGTCGCTTATATGAATCTCTTATCGACTCATTACTGATTTTATTGAGTGAATTTTGTGATAGATTTAATACTGCATAAGGACTGCGTCTATAAGATGAGTATCTTTCATTACTTCCATTGCCACTCTTATTACCTCCATCCATTGCTTGGTTACTTATCTGCCTTTGTATCAACAACGCAACATCAACAAAGCAAGTCAACAATCAACAACTATCAAGAGATTCTCATCCTAAACCTAAAACGATTTTTGGGATTGCAATAATGGGCAACTAAAGAGTAAAGAGGCTGATAGCGCGATAGTCGTTATATAAATACTAAATACCTCCAATCATCCGCCGCCACGGCATTATTATCTATCTATATGAAATATCTTCCCGTTGCCTCGGGTTTTCATTTTGTCTCCGCCGCCGCGATAGATAAGTAGCATAGGGTATCCTTCTCTCAAATAATAATATTATGAGTGATTATCTCCAAGAAGATGACCTTGGTGATGAAGCCGAAACAACAACATACTATTCATCCAACAATAATAATTCAATATTCTACAATGTATCAACATCAACAATTGCAATGACTATATTATTTGGATCAATAATATTTACAACTTCAAGCGTCGCCGCTAGATTATGGCTAACTGGCTTATGGCGTTGGAGAAATTGCAATAGCTCATCCACTGACATTGACATTAACAATTACTCAAAACAACAAGAGCCATTAGATACCAAATCATTATCATCAATCTATAACTTATTATATCAAAGTACAATCTTCGCATTAATATTATTCTACAGTTATATATGTGAACATCATCCACTCTACTTTCATGAAGAGAAGACATATGATCGTGATGAATTCTTCTTTTGGACTATATTAATTGTTGTTTTTGCTGGTGGACATTCAGTTAAGGCGAATAGTGTTATTAAGAATAGACGGAATAGAAAGAATATTGTTAACAAAAGTACTGATAATAAGCAGCTTGATAGGATACAGGAAGATCAAAAGTCAACAATATCATCAATTCAACAGAAACGAAATCATAATCAGCATAGCATTAGCGGTGTAGCACCCGAGAATGAAGTACTAAATAGATATCAAACAGAAGAATGGAAAGGTTGGATGCAATTCACCTTCCTACTATATCACTACATGCATGCTATGGAAATATATAACGGCATACGAGTAATGATAACATGTTATGTTTGGTTAACAGGTTATGGTAACTTTACATATTATTACAATACAAATGATTATAGCTTAGTACGAACATTCCAAATGTTATGGAGATTAAACTTTTTAGTGTTCTTCTTATGTTTAGTACATGGTAATACATATATATTATATTATATATGTCCATTACATACATACTTTTTTGGTATGGTGTATATTATCATGTATATTGGTAAAGAAAAGAATTATACAAAATGGTGGATAAGAATAAAGTTGGGTATAGCATCAATAGTTATTTATCTTTTATGGGATGTTGATATGGGAATATTTGATAAGTTAGTTGGTATATTCTTATCAAATGAACCAGTTATTGGTGCAACAATGGGTGAGCGCTGGGAATGGTACTTTCGATCATACTTGGATCATTGGAGTACATTACTTGGTATGATATTTGCATATAATTATCCAGTTATGTTGCTCTTCTTTCGTAAGTTGGAAGCTAAGAGGAAGAATGTACAATACATGAGCAAACTTGCGATAGCTTTGGCTATGTTAACAGTATTCTATTTGTGGATGAAGGGACCATTAATGTATGAAAAGATATCGTACAATGGTACAAATCCATACTTTGGTATTATACCACTACTAACATACATCTATCTACGGAATATAACGCCCAAAATGAGATCATACACAATGGAATTGATACATGAAATTGGTAAAACGACATTAGAAACATATCTAATGCAACATCATATATGGTTAACATCCAATTCAAAGACAATTCTGGTGTTGATACCAGGCTGGCCAAGAGTGAATTTGGCATTGGTAACCTATCTTTATGTTATTATATCACGAAAGTTACATAAATTGACATTATTACTTCGTGGTATGTTACTACCCAATGATCGACAGGCATGTATCAATTCACTAATAAGTATGGGAGTTACAATTGCCGGGTTCTATTGCACTGCATATCTATTGGAGAGTTTGGATATGTGTACTGGTTTTGTAATTGGAGTCGTCTCCATGCTCTGTGGCACACTATTGTATCAAACGGTGATTGATTCAAGCTGGTCTAGATACCGACAAACAGTAAAGAAGATGAAACATTCTACTGATGAAGATGATTATTCTGCGACTTCACAATCGGAAATGTCTGACTTCTCCACTGAAGACGATTCAAAAGATGAATCTATATACTCAAAGCTATGTCCTCCTTTGATTGGAGCCATGGTTGTTATACTACTAGGCCTTACTTGGAATGAGTTTGCCGCAGCTGGAGCGAGCGCAATTGGGCGACTTCCTTCAGGATGTGACGCGTTTGTAAATGATGGAATATGGGTACCAATTGATGGATGTAATGAGTCCAGTAGAGGTATGGCCTATAGAAACTACGGTGCGGCTTCCTATGGTACTTGTCAGCCTCATGGCAACTCGTATGTTTGGGCATGGAAAGATCAACCATCCCGAACTCATTGTCGATTTGGCCATAGGAATGAAGCTAGGTTGAAGAAAGCTCTCAGCAGACGACAAGTAGTCTTTGTTGGTGATAGTATGACTCGATATATCTATCATGCATCCATGAGGGCAATGGGTATTACAAACAGTGGTGAATATGATGCAACTGGTCCCAAGCATGCGGATATTAGCAATACGTTGTGGGGAACAACACCGATCGACTTCAAGTGGGCTCCACTCGCGACAGATCAACTCATATCGCTCAAGGAAATTAACCGACAGGCAACGGGAAGTGCGGGCAACAAACACCCAGATCTTATAGTATTAGGTGGAGGAGCTTGGGATCGTCTTCATGTGTATGCGAGTGATGAAGATCGTCAATCCCATGCTGCTACCCTCAAGGAGCTTGCCAAGGAAATGCAAAAGGCCCAAGACTCATACGGTTCAGCAGTTGTTTGGTTTATTCCTACGACCATTAATTCTCAGGCATTGAATACTGAAGAAAAGCGCGATCACATGAGAGAGGAAGATATGGAAGCTATGCGAGCAGTGTATGCTCGGAATGGCATCTTATCATCGTCATCCTTTGTTATCGATGGACCAGCATTTACTAGTTCTCGAGCCTCGGAGATCTATGATGGTGTACACTATCCTATAGATGTATACTCAGCGGGAGCTCAGATTCTTTTCAATTCTCTCGACTGGTTATTACCACCCGATTTTGAAGAGCCTGTGATACCCCCAAGAATAGGCAAAATGGCCAACCCATTGTTGGGCCTGATGATGCTTATATTGGTTGTGATTGGTTTGGTTTCCTTTGATGGATTCCTTGGGTTTTCATACCTCGCCTCTCTATTTGCAAGTGGAGTCATGCCTCATCTGTTGCAGGAAGAGGCTTTTGCAACGCTACATCATCAAATTGGTGTCAGTGGAAATCGACCACCCCCAGAATCATTAAGTGTCACCAGCAGCCTCATGCAGCGTTGTTAGGAGGAGAGTCGCCAAGGAAAGGGCACAAGGCCAAGTCCTCGTCTTTAGCTGACGATGATCGGAGATCATCAAGGAGAGGTAAGGATATAACACATGCAATTCATCCTTAACCAGGCCATCTATGTAGACATAAATTCATAATTAGAGACTAGCATTCCTAAAGACATTGATTGTGGGGATGTACACAAACATATAAGTAGCTACAGTATTACAATTTGCTAAGGCATGATAGCAAACTCTCGAAGAGTTCACTCTCAATTTTCCCTCTTTCTTTTACCACCCACAACTTGTTTGATATTGAATAGATGCGGCATCCCCTGGATAATTTGATAGAAAAGTGTAAAACAAGATACATCTTTGCCAATAACCCTCATTGCATGGGGCAAAACTCCAATATCTGTGCTTGTGATTGTATGAAGATTGTCTACATCGGAAAGATAATATCGAAAAATCTTTTGTCTGGCAACTTCTGTTTTGTCTGTGCCTTTGTTCAACTCTAATAGGGACGTGATCACAGGAGGTTTATTCCCAGCTATAAATGATTGAAATGAATGGTTGGAGTTGTATATGCTTTCGATGGATGATTTGTCGCATAAAGTGTTTGAAAGATTCGTCCAGGCTTCTTCTTGGTTGTCAACCATTGTTCCAAATGCTCCTATGGCTGAAACCTTTTGCAAACTACTGTTGCCGACTAAAGCTTGTGATAAAAGAGTCAATCCTTTATCATTCATTCCTGCTTCCCAGCTCCTGATGTTCAGATTAATAAGTGACTTCAATACACTACCTGGACTTTTGAGAAGTTCGAAGAACTTAACCCATCCGGAAGAAGTGATGCGAGTATTTTGTAAGTTCAAGTCTTTCAGTGAAATCATAGTACTAAGTGATTTGAAAAATTCAAAGAACATATTCCAACCAATTGATGACATTATCCATTCAGAGTGGTTAGGTGATACCGCAGAGCTAATGTCAAGCACTTTCAATGTTGAATTATTTGACAATTCCTCAGAGAGAGAAATCCCACTACTGATACCGATGTGGTTATCATCCAAATGGAGTTCTTCTAGAGAAGAAGATGGCTTTGACAAGCAAACTGATAGTGCATCCATGCCTTTTGGTGTGATTGAACCTCTTCTTTCGTCTTGGAAGATTCCTCTCATATATAGTTTCTTCAGTGTAGTTATTGTAGTACACAATGCATTACCTAAAATCACAGCTTCGTCATCCATCTCATATCCATTTAGACTCAGCTCCTCTATATTGGAGATTTTAGCCAGTAGTACGTCCACAATCTTTGTCATAATTGAATTATTCATACCCTTGCAACAATCCAGTCCAATCTTCCTAGTCCAAAACAATTCGTTACAGCAGATGCAAGTTGCTCGATTGATTTAGCATCTAATTGAATATCATTCAGAGTCAAACTACAAAGATTGTTTTGAAATGAAGGTGTAAGAATAGTAAAAACTTCCCCCACATCAACTACACCAGCAATACATCCATCCATAGTAAGGTATTTTATCGATCTATTGGCAGCAATTGCTCTGTAGAAGTTCTTAGTATTCCTTTCGGCATACCTCTTCTCCCTAGCATCAAGCTCAGACTCGGATTGATATAATACCTCCAACTTCTTGAGATGTGTATTATTGGACAACGCATTCCTTTCCTTCCCCAATTGATATCGAGAGGATTGAATTCGTCATCACAAATACATACCGCATCAATATCAGAACTATTGTTTTTTAGTAGATCGAATACTTCTTCATCAAAGTCACAAGGATCATAGAAATACGTTCGAACACCGTTACTATCTACTGAAGCTACAGAGGCATTATCTGCCGCGTCACCGATCTGCTCTTCCATCTTTGTTAGCTTTTAGATAACATCAACACACGGCAATTTTTTGGTGCTGGAGCTCTAGAGAAAAGAAGGAAAAGAAGAGGAAAAAGAGGAAGGAAGGGAAAGAAAAGAAGAGGAAAGGAAGATGGGAGAAGGAGGGGAAGAGATGGACATGTTTATGAGCTGTTTATGATTACAAATATTTCAGCTAATGGTGCCCCTATGACGACTCCGTATCGAAGGTTATGGCGCCTCGTTGCAATGTTTAAACTTGTAAACATTGACAGTAAGGTATTAGCTAAGAATAGTACAGTTTATATGGTCAATACCTCTGTTGGAGTGGTGCTACGAGCTTTAAAAGGAAGGATACCAAGTGTTGTAAAAGGATACTGTGTAGCAACAAACAGTGTACGGTATAATGCAGTGTAGTAACAGTATTTATAATGTGGTTAAATACATCTTTTTAAATTACAATTCAATTACCTGCTCTTTACTTTTGTGTGCTCTCACACAGGTTTATTTGTTATTTGTGGTATACTATCCACTATCCTTTGCATATCATACTAGTTGTTGAATAATAACATATATGCTTTGCTCCCCACAGTTGAACGACACCCCTATCTGTATTGTACCAATGCGAATTGTTAATTGTAATGTGATATGTGCATATGTTTTGTTCTTTGTTTGTGGATACGTATTTGCATGACAAACATCCATCTATCCATATCTCCAGAATTGCAACTACCACTACTAAACCAACCCCAAAGCAGTCTCATCCTCTTTTCACTGCATCAATAAATATATATATATATCTAAATTGATAACTTTTATTTTGTGCCATCGGAGGGTGCAGTGCATTAAAACTAACTCGTCGAGATATTGCTACAAAAAGTATCAAACATCAACTTTTTCTATTCATTCATTATTCTTGTTGAAGAGTATCGCTGACGGGTGGTAAAAAGGCAAATAAATAACAATATACTAACTTTCAGAGACGATGGGATGATATGATATTGCTTATCTACGCCATATGCTTTTGTAGACGATAGTAGCAATCGTTTCACTACTTCTAACGATGCATCAACTTCGGAGTAATAGTATGATAAAACTATGATAGATGGTATATATCGTGGACGCTCAGAATATCTGCAATTAGCACGTTAATAGGAGGTAGGTATGGCATATCTCTAATAGTGTTAGTTACGTAGTATCGGCGCAAAGAGAGAGGCCGTCATGATTGAGATTGCAATGATTGATTTGGTATTTGTTGTGAGATTTGAACCGTACTAAACCCATGGTATCCTCCACTAAATCTTTACTGGCATGCGGCATGTGTTGATCAAAGATGGTCAATGGTCGAGAGATATCTCGGTAGTATGTTATATATCATGCAGATATAACTATATAATATCATGAGCAATACTACTACTTTCCAATCATGGCTGGATTTGTGCCAAAAGAG
>Ga0214481_100619_pt1 | contig 17385 bp, 11 predicted proteins | sample M1_20Mar14CPVII9_4_FD_165057 | JGI IMG/M metagenome (GOLD analysis project Ga0214481, IMG submission 165057) | Marine eukaryotic communities from Monterey Bay, California, United States - M1_20Mar14CPVII9sort6BwellG10 | ecosystem: Environmental > Aquatic > Marine > Unclassified | place: USA...
TTTTGTAAAGTCAAGGATGGGCTAACGGTTGACTCTTCGACAGTTGTGCCTGGTGCGGACGGTTTTACCTGCGGAGATCTCGTCTTGTTTTCTGTTTCCCTGGAGGATACCTCTGATACGTGTACGGAAGTGAAGCTGGCGGAGTTTATCTGTTGCCCTTCTTTTATTGATGATGAAGGAGGCAGTAGTAAGTCTCCAACTACCAGACCTACTGACGATTTGCAAGTGATTACTCCTATTGAAACAGATTCTCCGACTCCCAAACCCACCGAAGATACTTTTGAAGTGCCCACCGATGCTTCAGTTCCTTTTGTTAGTGGAGAAGATGATAATAATGGAGAGGTAACTGCAATTGATGGATCGCCTGCCATTGATCTCTTTCAACCACAAGAAGAAGATGGAATTGCGTTTGAAGAAGGAGGGACGAGTGCCTCCTCTGACTTTGTCAATTGTGCATATTTGATTTCTGTTTTGGTGCTATGTCTTGCCTTTGTCTAGAGGTATGCTTGAGAGAGAGAAAGATTATCCAACTCAGCCCACAGCAAATGTTTCGAGAGGGATGTTTATCAAAGGTAGTATTGTATATATATGCTTTCCGTCATGTCGCTTCTACTGGTGACGGATATCTGGCTCTGGGCATGTGAAGTTTTGAAGAAAAATGTAAAGATCCTTATTATGATACAAGGTGAAGATATGGTGGTAGAGATCTCATCAGTAACGATTGTAAAGATAAAAGATAAATTGTATAGCTTATAAAGAGTATTAGTACATCTTTATGAGACCCCAATGCATTGCAATAGGATCTTCACGAGATGAGTAGACTCCAAGAGTTGGTTGAGCTCGTTTGACTTTTGGACTTAAAAGGATACCGACGATATCTCTACGTTTCATCTAATCGGGCAACATATAACGATGTTTTGATTGAGTGAATTAGAATATCATTCTTTCTAGAGTGATGAATGTGTTGCATGCAGGGGATGGGTGATAGATCTTCACTTGGTGGTGGTCTCCAAAATAAATAGTACCGCAAAATGTTCGGAGTACTGCATCCATTCATTTCTACTTATGATAATTTTTCATCATCATGTCCACCACTATTGTACTACACTCTTCTTCAGTAGACGCCACCGATACAACAATGACAGAAGGAGAAGGAGAAACTGCAACAATCTATCAAGAACTACTATCCTTCCTCTCATCACCAAGAAATGATTTACAAAAGGCAGCCGCAGAGGCAACACTCGCCGCTCTAACTCCATCAACCTCCGACTCCACCTCAAATAATGAAGCAGCACAATCATTAACAACATTAAATGTCATACGTCCATTATGTAAAATAGCATCAATATCATCCCAACAAACTGCAGGATCGAATGATGCATTATGTGCATTGAATATACTATGTAGTCATCAATTAGTGGGGAATCAATGTATATTAGATTTTTTAGATTGTAAAGGTATTGGACGATGTATTGAATTAGCATTGAGTAATCCCCCCGATACTCCTCCTAGTACTGCTGCTAGTATCTCTGCATTGAATAACAATACTACTGAAAATGGTGATGATGCAGCTGAGAATAGTGAGGAGAGTAAGATATCAAAAGAATGGAATGAATGGCGAAAACAAGTAAATTATGCATGTGCACTATTGGCAAATGCCACACGAGATGAGAAGGGTGCTGTGGAATTTATTGGACAGAGTTTTCCCAATGAGGCTATTCCCTCGTCGTTTATGCAAAATAGTAAGAATAGTGATGAAGAAGAGAAGGTAGAGAATGATACGAAGGATACAACCAAACCTACGGCAATGTTACTATTATCAAGGTTTTTAAATCCATTATTTATTGATACGTCATCATCGGCATACAAGACGACAGTCGAGGCTTGGGAGAAGAATAGTCTATCAGAGGATGAACAGCAACAAAATCAGAATAATAAAAATGATGATTTTGACGAGTATGATGCATTTGATCAAGAAGATACACATACAAACGAAGCCACAATTGAATTACAAAAGGCGAAACAATCAATAACAATGGATATGAATGAACATTATGACCCGTATCAACATATTGCTGCGGTTATTATGAATATTACCCAGTTGGAAAGTGGACGAAAGTTTCTAATGAAGATTATGCACTCTACAAAGGGTGGCGGTGATAGAAAATCTGATGACGAGACGACTTCTCATTTGCAATCATTACTACCCCAACTATCATCACCCAACACAACACGTCGTCAGGGTATTGCTGGGACACTTAAAAACTGTTGCTTTGCCACTGATTCGATATGGTGGCTCTTAAACGTTGTTAATATGGACAAGTCACTACTAATGACACTAGCCGGTCCTGAGGAACTTACCATTGAAGAAAAAATCGGATTAGACCCAGACTATTGGTTATTAGGTCCACAGAAGGTACGTGAACCGAATGTATTAGTTCGATTATATGTAGTCGAGGCAATATTACTTCTATTGGCATCGGGTAGACGAACACGTGAAACATTACGAGAACGTCGGACATATGTAATAATCAAATTGGCAGACATGGTTGAGGAAAGTGAGGAGGTTAGTGAACGATTATTGGAGTGCGTGCAGTATTTACGTCGAGATGAGGAGGGTACCGAGGAGGGGAGTAGTGATAAACGTGCATATGAGACGTATGCACGAGGTTTGTTGGAAATGGATGGGGCTAAGAATAGCAAGGCATTATTGCAGTTGCCTCCGTCTACTACTGCTGCTGCTTCCAGTGGTAGTAAAGGAGATGATGAGGAGGACTATGAAAACATTGATTAATAACTTAAACTTTGATTGATTTAGACTATATCAGTCATGATCCAATTCCTGCCATCCTTCTTCTTTGCATGTTGTTGTTTTACATTTTTCTTGGCATTCTCGTATACCTCCTCAAGATCTTTGCAATCACTTTGTGTACCTCCTCGAGTGCGATTGTTTATCCGACAGTCTAGAACCCATGTATCTTTTCTAGTTAAACTCATTATATCTGGCATGAATGTACTCTCTTTTCCATCGCAATAACATGTGACACCTCTTGCAGATCCTGCCACACAATATCCATGGTGTGTTTTGCAGTGTTCATGTACATGTTGTTCCAAATCTGTTCTTATCCCATTCATTATATATCGGTCTTATTTCCACACCCACTTGCTGCATTTGTAATCTATTGTATTCACCTAAAATCTGGTTAATACCATCCTTGTATCCATCTCTTTCCTTAGAGACAAAGTACAATCGAATGGATATTGCAATAAGTAGCAATGGTGATGTTTTCCTCCACAACGTGATCATTTTATAATAGTCCATTGGCCATTGGTATGATTTGTTAATGTAGAGGGATGTGATGTAGATATAGATGATGCCGTGGATATTTAGCGTGATGATTCACAACAACATTGCTACGCCAATCTAAATAATCCTCTACTTTTGAGACAATCACATCAATTGTGCCGCCAAGCGACCCCACAGCCCACACTTGCCATTAAAAAAAAGATACCGGGTACTTGTCATGTGATGACCACCACCAAGTAATTGACATAGTACCTACTCATCAATTCATAGATTAGTGCATGATACTCTATTCTGTTACTCCCCATACGCATTGATACAAATCACCGCCTCAGATTGGAGCACACTCACATCGTAAATCGTAGTATCATCTCTACTTATCTTTATCTTCTATGAGTGAGAGGTATCCAGATACTCTCACAACTTCGTCTGGGTATTGATAGGTATTGATCACGTGAGATAACCTAAGCCTACTAATATCTCGATTATTTGTTGTCAATCCAGGTATAGAAATATAGTCTACACATAATACGGCGTTTTCCCTGGTGGGATAATCATTTCAATAATAACAATAGCATACAGCATAATACCTTATCAACTTGTCGTCATTGAGCTACCTATTACATAGGGAATTTAGTCTGAGTTGGTGCCGTCTTCGCCGCCCTCAAATAGCAAACTCAACTGTATAGGACGGAAAGTAGTATTAGGTGCACAATCTGTATACTTAGCGGTTTAAATTACATGATAATATTTAGCTCATAGGTATAGGTAATAGAAAAACATTTACTGTGATCATCAAGTCGGTGCACCCAATAAAGACCTCAGCACAATGCCAGAAACTGATAATGAAGCTGCTGAAACTGAAGCAGAAGAGGCTAAAATTGATGCCATGTCATATGATGAACTTCGTCAATATCATGAAACGACAACTGAAAAGAATAGGAAGGAAGGTAAATATAGTTGGGTACATATATGTCGACTACTTACAGACTTAAAGACGCGTAATCAAGGTATATTTGTTTCTGAACGACGAAGTAAGTTAGCTCGCCTCTTTACAATAGAGGAATGGAGGGAAATGGGTGAAGATATTAACGAATGGTATAAATTGGATCATTTGGAGTTGAGTAATTGCGGTTTGACAGATGAAAAGCTAGAAGCAATATTGGGGAGTTTTGACACAGATGATTGCGATTTCCCTTTTGAATTTCTCGACTTATCGAACAATCCGTTTAGTGCAGCTGGTATTGAAGCAATTATTTCTTTTCTGAAAGAAAGAACTGCCAAGCCTAATATACAACTGAACGCGACAAATTTGGGTTCGGAAGGGATGAGATTGTTATCTCAAGTGAAGATAGATACATTGGCTTTGGTTAATAGTCAGATTGGAGGAGATCTTGGGTTGAGGCATATACTAACATCAAGAAACTCAAACGTGTTGGCTGCTCTAGAGTTGACAGGTATTCAATTTGGAAGGCAAGGTTTTGAGACTGTATCGAGGTTTCTAGAGAGAGATGATATATCATTGAAAGAATTTTACATTGATTGCAATCGTGGGCCTGGAGAACATGCCAAAATGATTGCCAGAGCATTACTATCAAACAAATCATCAAAATTGGAGGTGATTCTATTACGTAGTGGCACTGAGGATAATGATCCTCTGAAGGACATCTATCGGTATGTGTACAAACTAATGTGTGACACAACATCATTTGAAACAATATGCGAATCAAACCATCATCTTCATTGGCAGAATCCTCATTGGATATTGCCAGATAACGCTCCATCATTTCATTCTTTACTTGCAATGAATGGAAGAAGGGAGCATGGTGCTACATTATCTCAAATCTTGAGAAGCAAACTGCGTCGGTTTTATTTCAATGGGAACTTTGATTTGCAGCCGTTTTACAAAATAGAGGTCAATCTGATGCCTCATCTTCTACAACTGGTGACCAGAAAGGAAGAAGCACCGGGAGTTCGTAATATAGATCTTCATCATGATGTATGCAATGGTGATCTTGGCTGTATCTTCCGCATCTTAAGGAATGTAAATGTACCAGACACGTTTGAGCAGCCTAAGCTTATTGAGATGAAAAAGGCTGAAGTTGACATGCTCAAGGCAAACAATACAACCTTAAAAGCAGAAAACACCAGCATGAAAGATAAGCTTGAGAAACTAACAAAGGAAATTGAGGAGCTTCGATGTTGCAAGAAGCACTCAAAACGTGTTAAAACTAAATAAAAGGTATATGTATACAAGTAAACCACTATTTACTTTGTCAATTATCTACTGTACACGCCCTCTTCTTCGTATTCATACTCCTCCAAGGAGCAGAAACATTCTCAATAAGTATCATCAAAATCGAATTGGGATAAAATATCCTTGCTCTTCTTCTTTGACATTGTCTTCTTATTCCCCCTTGTCTTCTTTTTAGTCTTCTTCCTCCTACTGAGTCCAAATGGAAGAGCAAAGGAAAACACACGTTGATTCGTCTCTTCTTCACTGTCTTCCAATCCAATAAGTTCATCCGTTCTGTCATCATTACTTGGAATTGCCACTGATGTTCCAACCAACGAGTCGTCACTATCCGTCTTCTCCTCTGTCTTCTCTTCAACATTGTCTGAATTAAACTTAACAGAAGAGTGTGCATCACTAGCATCATCCTCATACATTGATGTTGGGGCAACTGCTGGAGTTTCTTTCGGTGTGATAACCTTGCTTGGTGGTTTAGATTTCACAACAATAACCTTCTCCCTTGACGACTCTTTAACTCGCTTGCTCCTTCTGGGGCTCTTTGCTACATTGGTAATGGCAGATTGATTACGTTTCCTCACAGCCTTCCTCTGATTAGAATTACTAGGCTTGGTCCTTGGAACCTTCTCCACTTCTTGAACAACTTTCTTTGAAGGAGCAACGGCAATACTCTCCTTCTGCTTGATATGGATATTCTTTGGAGGTTCGCTAACAGCTCTACTCTTTGACGATTCCATTGGAGGACTCTTCTTCAATGATTTGACTTTGTGTTTTATCTCATTCGCCTTCTTGGCAACTTTTGACTTTGCTTTATTATTCTTCACTGAAGTAGTACTTTGTGACAGAGTAGTTAGTTGAGTAGGTTTGTCAATAGATGATGATGGATTGCCATTGTCCTGATCTAATTCCAAAGCATTGTCATGTTGAGATCGTACTGCAGTAGAAGACCGTGCTGCAGGCCTGTTCTTGGCATAGTTGTTTTGAAGTGGAGTTGATCTCGAGGAGAAGGGAGTCGTCGATGTGGACATACTACTACCACGAGGAAGTGGTGTATTGTTTCTAGCTTCCCGATTCTCACGTCTAGGAGAGTTGTTTCTGCTACTACTTGTCGGATTAGATGATGATGATGCTAGATCCCCATTACTGGAAGGCGGCAGCTCTGGCTCGGCATTTTCTTTACCCAAGCTACCTGTAAGACTACTAGTATCATCCTTGGCAACAGTTCCATTACTACTCTTCATCTCTTCAGCCCACTGTTGGAAATCACTCTTGGCCGTAGCCATAATTCCAGGCATCATTTCAAGCAAACGTTGCTTCACCTCCATATCAACCAATGCCTTTATATCCAATGGAAGCTGTGCCTTCATATCACGTACATGATTGGTAATACTATCCATTGACCGATTACTCTCTTGACGTAAATCATTCATTGATTTAATAACCAAGGTACGAAGAGTGTGTTCATGATCATGAGATGACGAGGCAATCTTGGTGGAGAAGATATCCATTGATTTTTGAAGTCCACCAAACCTAATCTCGGTTGATGATCGTAATGCCTCTACTTTTGCATATTGCTCTTTACATTCCTCTTTCATACGTTCACTCATTTCGAGATAATCTTGTTTCTTCTTCTCGTAGAGTTCGTTTTGATACTTTAGTTCACGTGTTGCTGCGATAATTTCTTCAGTTTTACATGCGGCAGCGTTGATTTCCTCAGCTCGGGCAATAGCAGTCAAGTCGAGAGTTTTATCACTTGATTTGCTTAAATTATCATCGTCTTCTTGAGGCTGCTTGTGGGCATCCTTGGTGACCAAGGCAAGCATTAGAGACTCATCTTTGGATTTGGAAGACATCTTACTTGACTCATCCTGCTGATGAGTAGGCTTTGTTGACTCCTCCATAATTGCATCTTCGGCGTGTTTATCAGCAGACTTGTCAACAGCACTCTCTTGTTCTTTCTCCTTCTCCTTTGGTTCAACCACTGGTTCATTATTGGATGCTGGCTTGGAAGATTGCTTGCTATTCTTTGTAGCAGGATGAGATGTCGCGGCATTAGCATGTTGCTGTTGTTGTTGATACTGCTGTTGTTGTTGTTGTTGATGTACCCTATTTGAAGTCTGAGAAAGTCCCATCCTTCTACTACTAGCAGGTGGTATTGTACTTTGTAAACGACGACTACCCAATGCCGATGATGCAAACATTGAACTAGTCGAACCAAGTACACTAGGTCGGGAAGTTGATGATGCTGCCAGTGTATTACCCAACGTACTACCCATCAATCTACTCCGTCCTTTATTACGGAAGGGTGTACCTGCCAACCCTGCCAACCCGACGGTAGTTTTAACTGCCAAGTTTGTCATACTTCGGAATGCCTTTGATGGTGTTGGAAGTGATGCCAACGTTCCAGATATTTTAGATGCGGTACGTACTGCTGTATTGTTGATTGTTGGACGACGACGACTTGACATTGTATTGTTGTTATTATTGGTAGTTGCTGAGGGTTGATTACGACGATTTGGTAGATTAGTCAAACGGCAGGGAGTACGAAACTGAGAAGGTGGTTGTTGTTGACGATGTTGTTGATGCTGCCTACCATTCCCTCCTCCCCCAACGTGTCCCCTTTGCTGCTGTTGAGCACCACTCCTCATACCCTGTGGCTTTTGAGACGGAGATAGCAACGGCTGGCTTTGTAATGTAGATTCATCATCATCATTATATCTACCCCCGCCACGTGACGAAGAAGAGTTGGGTCGATTGGAAGTATTGTTTTTCATTCTTGATTGTGAAAGGGACGATGACTGATGTTGCTGTTTCCTACCAATACCACTGCCATTGCTATTGTTACTTCCCGGTCTACTACTGTTACTTCCCGGTCTGCCAAGATTATTATTTGTACTAGTTGGTCTTTGTTGAGATTGAGATAATAATATCTGTGATTTCAAACTACCATTATCATCATCTTCTTCTTCCTCGCCATTGCTATTTTGATATTTCTGAGAAGAACGTGGATAACCACGATTTTGTTTATTACCTCCACGAGATTGGGATAGCTGCTGCTGTTGTTGATGTTGGTTTCTGTGAGAAGAAGAAGGATTCAATCCCCCTTTCCCATTATTATTTGTACCATTATTACGTTGACTTGATAGAATTCTCCCACCTTGATTCTGTTGCTGCATACTACGAATATTGCTATTCCCCTTATTTCCACCAATACCAATACCACTAACACCACGACTTTGTTTCTTACTATTATTACCAGCACGTTCACGTTGTTGATAATCTGTACATCCTCCCCGACTTTTACCAACCCCAAATTGTGAAACACCCCGATTTCCTCTACCACCACCACCAGTGCCACGTGATTTCATTGATCGAACAGAAGGACCATCACTCAATTGACTTAATGTTACCTGTGAAAAGTAATTCATATCATCTTCATTGGCATTAATTGATCCTTCAATTGGTACGTCATAATCTTGAGATAGGTTGTCGTTATTGATTAATCCTTGATTCCCGAATATGTTTTGGTGGGAGAATTGATTCTGCTGCTGCTGTTGATTGTTATTGATATTGTTATGTTGATTATTTTGCTGCTGATGTTGGTTATTATCAGCAAACCTAACGTTACCTTGTTGACTATTGTTCTTCTTTGTATCATTTCGAGTCGAATTTCCATCTCGATTATTGTTGCCACCCTTATCCCGACGGCTATTTTTACTGCTCTGGGATAAACCAAGAGATGATGGACGTGCCATCATCTTTCGATAGTATAAAGACATTGACAATCCTCCTCTTTATTTGCCAACCAAGAATAGTATATAACTAGACAATCTCTACAAACGTCACTTATCTAATTCTTTTGTCGATGTGTTCTTATGCTAATATTAATTTGTACCTATTTTCTTCTATATATGTTGAAAAGTAAGGCAGATAAGAACTTCTAAGTAAATAATCGTCTAATAGATTTAGGTAATCAGTTGCCACTATCACCACACCTCATACTTCCTGTTTCACCTGGCTGACAGTCTGAATAAAATGGAGATGTACGATTAATCGCCAAAATGAAAATAAAGGCCGGGCTGCGCTTGAACTCGTTGGTTTCTCTCTAAGGTGTGATTGTACTCATACTCTATACTACACTGTTGTACGAGCGGCCGTAATGTGCTGAGTAATACATCCTTGTATCAGTATCATACATTGGTATATACAGTTTTATTTCGTTTCCACATCAGGCGAGACATCTTCCGGGCTATACCGCCGGAATACACTGCTGTCATTACTCAATTAACATTACCAACACACAATACAATATTTATAATTTTATTATCAGTGATTACATATTATCATCATATTATCAACAGCATCGACACATCAACACAACACGAACAATATGCCATCGTCGAGGAAAAGAAATAAGGGGAAGGAAAGAAAAGCTAAAAAGGTAGAGGCCGAGAAAGTATTAAAGAACAACAGATGGAGGACATGGTCAGAAGGTGTAAATGTAATAGACGGAAAGACAATCAAATGTCTTGACAAACAGTTGGATACGCTACTAAATATTTATGATTTGTTCGTTGAACATGGAGAGCTGTGGCGTAGTGAAAGTTATCGGGAAATGGCAATAAAAGTTTTGACTTGTATTGGGACAGTGAACTTACTCGATGAGTTGAATATCATCTATATTCAACAACACCATGCTACTCTACTTGGTCCCCAACTAACGGGTAAACCATTTATGGACTCTCTGGGTATTGCTATACTAATAGTAGAACTTGAGCAGTATGACGGCGTGGATCTCGGTAGACAGGCCGCTGTAGTAAAAATGAGAAATCTTCGGCGTACAAGTAGCACCATGCGAGATGCTTTGAAGTTTTACTTTAAAAGAACATCTTGTTCATGTTTGAAGGTTAAGCATTTTGAGGCTAGGAAATCAATTACAAAGGTCGGTATATGTCTTGGTTGTGATAAAGAATATGAGCGTCAATTGTTATCGGTTTGTAGCGGATGTATGGTTACACAGTACTGCTCGAGGGACTGCCAAGTAACAGATTGGTGTAGGCATGAAGAGAATTGTGACTTTTTTGTTAGATGAGCAGTATACTCTCAACATACATAAGATGCAACATACTTATTACAATTGGATATTGTTCAGAGAGTGGTCGATTGGGAAAGATCGCATCGGCATATTTTGGTTTGAAATACATAGATTTATAATAATAATGTATGTAGAAGAGAAGCTTGTTTTTTATTTAGCGAGTGTATCAGGAAGTACCTAGTCTGAGGGCATTTAAAATGCCTACCAATACTAAGTATCTTCTTATCTGGTAATGAACACTTACTGCATTGGTTTTATAGCGGATACAATTTATGTTACAAATATATCTATTAGAGAAAAGAACAGAGAGTAGAGAGCCGATTGAGCTCAAGCAGGATTTGGTGTGCTGAGTAGTAAGATATAGTTCCTTGCATGCTTCCAAAATCAATGCCTTGTACCGCCTACTCCATTCCTTCAAAAAGTTAGTGACCTAATCTAAGTGGGTTGGGATGGTCATTATTTAGAGCTGTCCAATGATTGGCATGTTGCTTCCGAGTTGTTCGTGTACCATAAGTCCTAAATTGATTTAGGGTAAAGAGTAGAGTTAGGGATAGGTTAGATATAAATATATACACAAAGTACAGATATGACACAATTTTTCTGTACACATCTCATGGTCAATATGTATGAAAGACTTACCAAGGATACCCATCATAGCGGCGCGGCCATTGTTTAATTCAACGGCACGCTTCTTACGAAGACCATCTTCACCCCATGGTGACTTGAATGTTCCATTACGTAAATCACCGGGGAATTCTACGAGTACATAAGATATGGTAGTGAGAAAAGTCATGTCTTTGCAATACTCAAACATATACAAATGCATAAACTTACCACCCTTCTCGGTCCAATCAGACATAATAGTAACCTCCATAACACCAATGGCAAGGATGATTTGAAGAACACCCTTGGCAGGGATGGCATCAGGACCTAAGATAGCAGCAAGTCCATTGGGGTAGGATGAATATAAATCTCCTGCCTTATCAATGGCACCATCCCAATGCTGTCCGTTACGGGTAGCAATCTGTCCAAGGAAGGCAAGCTGAGCAATACGTCCGTGCTTAATCTCAACATATCGTAGACGGTCGAAACGATCTTGATCAGCATCATCTAACATACCTAGAGGATCGAAGAAACCAAGTGGTGCCTGTGCACCAAGCTCACTCTCGAAGGCATTAAGTGAGGAGGTTGTCTTGGCAACGGGAGCTGGGGCAAAAGCGGCAGCAGATGCAATAGTAGCGGCGATGATAGCAGACTTCATGATTATATTGTTAGTTGTGGAGATAGTAGGAGTTGAAATATTATGGCATTGGTAGGGGAGGAAGAAGAAGATTTGTAAGGCGAAAAAAGCAGACGCCAGATCTTATTCTTCAAGTTCAAGGATATGTCCCTGGACACCCCATGATGCCCCTGAACGTGAATATCTAACTACTTATTCTGAATACAAATGGAGTGAGGGACTTTTGAATTTTTGGCGGCGCACCAGGATACCACTCTTAAAATCACACACATCCATCTATCTTCTACCACTTGTCTTGTATACCTACGTGTTTGATAGTTTTCATGTTATTGAAAACTCTGTTTGAGTGTTTCCGTTCCTTCCAAAGATGCAATTTCGGTGAAAAGGCCGTAAATGAAAATAGCAACGGTGCATGTGCATGATCGTGTCAAGCATGTTCATGTAGGATAGGTCAGATTGTCCAACACAACAAATTATATCCTTCTATCAGCTATTGATCAGGTACATACGATACTCTAATAATTTAAATTATTCGCTTTGTTCACTGCATGTAGGTAGGTGAGCACAACAAAAAGATACCAAGAGTATGTAGATGGTATCCTACTAATTGTCATCACTCAACCAGTCTTTGTGTTCTCTCATCCTATACACCTATATATTAATACTATATGTACATGTATATCCTACTAATTCACATACTCTATAATACAATCAAGTTAATTGCTAAGCACTACGAGCTCCAAATGGACCACTCTTTGGTGCATTGGCCACATTATCGTTCTGTTTGATCCATTTCTCAACTACCTCGGCTAAGATTTGACTACCTCCACCACAAACAATCTTGACAGGAATTACAAACGGATAAGTTCCCTTCATTGCGGTCTCAATCCATGACGGTAGACTCTCGTCAAGTTTATTAAGTGCCTCTTTCGCTGTGAAACCATGCAAATCAATCATCATATCATCTTGCTTTCTTCCACTGCCCCCGACTGATGTTGGCTTGATTGACTTATTGTATAAGTTTGACGTCTCGCCCACATTGACAATGAATTGTGTTTTACCAGCCTTTCCCTTGATGCCATCTTCCGGTGGGTTATCCACGGGTTGAAATACAACAGGCACATGTTTAGTTTGTATTGCTCTTGGACTCCTTAACTTCTTCTTGATACATTTCAAGTTCATTTCGTTAAGCTTTTTTCTTAAATCCTTGAATATTGGTTCTGCTTCAACGAATACACTCGCCATGGTATCCATCCAGATCTTCTTACACTTCTCTTCTTGATCTTCGGGTGGAGGGATGTACTGATGTCGTTTCTTGGGAGGATTTGGACTTACAAGGATGGCACCGTGTTCAATCACTGACGAAAGTAGGGGAATGAACTTTCCGGGCGTGTTCTCGTGTGCAAATGAAAGCTCTTTGACAGGGATACAAACATATTCAGAGTAAACTTTGAAGACTCTTGTAAGAGGAGTTGATCTGCTAATTGAGAAAGTGAGAGTCTTGTAAGTGACCGTGTCAACCATGACAATCTCTCTTGTTAGATCTTTGTCGTCATTATCGTCCCCATCTTCTGTTATGGTACATTTAATAGTCTCTCCCATCTTTTCGAATCTTGAGCCTAACTCATCTAATGGCCCATACTCTAGAAGGACAAAGATGGCTGAGAGTACAGCCACAATAATTAGAGAAGAATAAAATATCATGAGATACATGTACATGGGTTGCAACAACATGATGAGATACCAGAATACACAAATACAACTTCTTACTGTTTTCATTCTGGATCCCTAGTTCTCTTGGTGTTTTATGTGAGAAAAACCTCTTTTCTTTCTTCATATGCATAAAGTTTAACTTCTCAAGGGGTACATGATGCATTCTAGCATACAGCTTGCATATCTCTTCCATTGGTTTGTGAGTATTAATATTTTCAATCTTGGTATAAGCAAAACGTCTTGTATCAATAAACACAAGTGATATTCTCTCTCCACTCTTCTTCTCCTCTTCCTCGCCGTCATCATTCTCAGTATACATAAACATTTCTCTCATTAGATTCATACAGCCACGTTCAATTGCCCTATTTATGTCGCAGAATCTTCTAATGTGATCAATTCCCTCTGCCAGTTTTTCATTCTTTTTACGATCGGTGGTCAATTCTAAAAAGATTATATATTCACACATTAAGACGGTTGTCCTGTTTAGTCGAGAGAGTTCGAGATGAGTTTGAGATGTGAACATAATATATTGCAGTGACATACTATATATGTTCTCTTCTTACCAGTAGTGAGCTCGAATAAAGGGTAGATTATCCTGATTCCTGACATTGTATACAAAGCTTTCTCCGGCTAATTCCCGTTCCTCATCATAATCATTTCTATCTAATACTCCACCCATCAATGAGTTCCATACTTGCAGCTTGGAATGGGTGACTATAATCCCCCACTCAAACGGACATATAATTCCATATTTCTTTTGCTGTTTAGTCCAATAGTTCACTAATTCATCAAAGTGATTAATCTCATTCGTAGCGAGATATCTATCAAATTCAACAGTCCAGTGGGGCATATTTCGATAACCACCCTCATACTGCTGTTCATGTACATATAAATCACTTGTTGGATCTTTAGATGGTTCAAATTGATGCACTAACTCAGTCAATACAACCCCGTTCCCTAAATCTTCAATGGTACGATATACTCCTTCTTCTGATCTTGATACTGTAACCGTGATACCATCAATAGTAGTTATACGGGTGTCATCTTCCGAAAACTCTGTTGTTTCTTGTTGCTGTTTAATTTCTTCTTTGAACTTTGCATGAACAATATTAGTATCACGATCTTTACATTTGATGTAAAGTAGTACTGCCTTGGACATATCATCCCATGTATATCGTTCTCTATCCCCGTTATCATATTCAACTATAAAGAATTGTATACTACTACCACTCTTCTTTTTCTTATTATTACCATCATCGTCAAAGTAATCAATAACCGTACCAAATACATGACCGGGTACCTTGTGATTGTTCAAAGACCTTAAATTATTCACTTCATATCGTTTTGCAATACGTTTGTGCTGTACAATTAATGAGAGGGGATCTTCTTTAGCTGTTGCAATGATGGCACTTGCAGTTTTGCGCTGTAGTCGAACTTTCTGTTGATACTTTGCTGACATGTTACTGGGTATCTTTTGTTAATATCTAAACACAACAAGCTCGAATCAATACACTCAAATACCTCCGCACAACAATACTGATAGCCCTTTTAATAGCTCGTATTATCACAATAGTTAGGCAATACATATATCATGTGGATGATGTCAGTAAGAAAATGACTCCCCATGTATGAATGACGTGGATACCGCAGATAAATCCTCAGGCAGTATCTAAATATTACTGCCTCAAGATGCAAGCATCATCTCGCATCTCATCATTAATATAGGTAAGTGTGCTATGTATAACTTCGGTCTCTGGAACAGAGCCTAAGATGACGAAGAACGTAACAGATGAGCATTCAGATGAGCATGCGGGTGCTAAGCCCAAAGATACTTCTACTTCTTCGACTTCGATAAATAATATCAAAAGTAAAAGTAAAAGTAAAAGTTCATTCACTAATACAAGCAAAGAGGATAATCATCCCAGTCCACTAATTGCAATTGTAAACGAATTCTTGGGTAGTTATCATGATGATAATGTATTGTGTTCGTCAATCTGGGAAGGAGAGGATACCAGGGCATCGTATGAACAAGTATCTTCAGTATCAACATCATCATCATCATCATCAATAGCACCAGCATCAAACACTATGACTTTATCATCAATCATAGCAGAACGAAATGAAAAACGATGGGAGAAGTTCCTTCATGTTTTATGGGCAACAGATTATGCACTTAGACCTACTCGGAAGAGATCTCATTCTCCGTATACTGTATCGAATAAGAAGAGAACACGAGTATCACAACAAAAGCAAACAGAATCATGTTTTCATCCAGTTCATGCCTGGATAAGATGCATTTGTTCTCCGTATCTGGGGTTAGAAAAGGCGAATAAACACGCTGTGTGGTCGGTGCTTTGTTATATGTATAAACGAATACCAGAAGAGTTTAGAGAGATAGATGATGATAAAACAGTATTCCAAACATTAGCCGAATGCAAAGCAACGAATTGTAAGTTATTAGTTGAGGAAATACAAGATATAGTCGAGTTGATAATAGAGGCAGATTACAAGAGTGCTTTCATTCCAAGACAGTCAGATGGGAGATTGATTGGTCATATTGCTATTGAAAATGGTTGGCCTTGTCGGAGTCTGTTATCAAAGAAGCCATCAGCTACATGTGCTTAGATATATAAGACGTATTACATTTAACCTATAATGATGAGAGCATCCTTAATGTAGACTGCTCTCCCTAACTGTACAAAGTTTCCTCTGCTCCTACTCATCATTTCCTGCTCTGCGTGCCATGATTCGAAGCGCCTCTTCGAAAGCATGCATCGGTTCCGGCTTGGGCATAACACTATTCATCCCGGCATCCAATAGAACCTTCTTTGTATCCTCGAGAATATCCGCAGTATACCTATTTGAGTACAGAAGTCAAGTGACATATGATATGAGATATGAGTATAACAAGTGAAACAAGTGCAAGTGTATAACAAGTGAAATAAGTGCAAGTCCATCGGTAGCAATTCACTCACCCAACGATCCATACTTCCTGCTTGACATCTTCATGTAGTTTCTCAAACTCTCTGATCTTTCTTGCTACTTCATCTCCATCCATTCCAGGCATGTGGAAATCTAAAAAGATACCCATGATATTCGCATGATCGTGTTCATACTCCTCGATACATGCCTTACCACTAGCACACTCCGTAATTTCAATAGATGGCAACAACTTCTTAATCTTTCTCGAGCAAATCTTCCTGTTGATAGTGGCATCATCCACTACTAGAACTCGTGGACTCTTCTTAAGATTAAAGCTTTCAAACTCTGCTCGGAGTTGTTCAATTCGTAGCTTTTGGGCTTCCTTGCTATTATCTGTCTTCCTCTCTTTTGTAACTTCCTTAACAGTCTTGACAGGGATTGCAAAAGTGAAGCAACTTCCATAATCTGGGGCACTAAACACAATAAGCTGGCCTTTCAAAGCATCAATAATCATATTGCTAATAGTAATACCAAGCCCAGTACCTTGATACTTCTTCTGTCGGCCTTGACTCAGCTGTGTAAATGCTGTACCAAGTTTGGCAAGGTCTGAGGCTTGGATACCAATGCCTTTGTCAATGACAGAGAGGATAATCCAAGACTCTTCATCTGATCCACCACTAAGATTGTTGGGAGGCGAAATGTCCTTAATGCGCGGCTCATGATTAGGATATGAAGAAGTGTAAGTCTTCCATACCGTCAATACTGTGTTGGGTGATAATGAATGATGAGTTTTAGCAAGGGCCGATCAGGTCAGCATCGATATGCACACATCAAACACTTACCTTCTGAGAAGGACTTCC
>Ga0214481_100621_pt1 | contig 17290 bp, 5 predicted proteins | sample M1_20Mar14CPVII9_4_FD_165057 | JGI IMG/M metagenome (GOLD analysis project Ga0214481, IMG submission 165057) | Marine eukaryotic communities from Monterey Bay, California, United States - M1_20Mar14CPVII9sort6BwellG10 | ecosystem: Environmental > Aquatic > Marine > Unclassified | place: USA...
CCAACGCCTGGCAGTAAAAGTATGGTGGAGGGACTTACAATCATGCTGGGAGTGTCCAGGGCCTTGTTATACACCTAACCAATGCCAAACAACCACTATTGTAGCACCTACATGATGGCATACCACACACTTGCCTACATGATGGCATACCACCACTTGCTCTACCCCGGCGTTTTCCGAGTAAAGTCTGTGGGAAAATGAAATCTTGACCCACCTGTGAGAAAAATGCTTACATATAAATTATAGAGAGTGGTATTCTTTTTGTACTGTATTATTTTTTTAGGTTATTTTTGTGAAGGACTGTTCATTGGTGATTGGAGATGTCACTATACATTACACTTGTAGGCATTTCGTACTACCTCTTACATACTATGTGACATGAATTGATTGAAAAATTATAAAACGATGTTATGCAGAGTCATAGCTATAGTTTTGTTACGGTTAAGGGATGATATAGAGTAGGTTTGGTGTTAATCAGTGTATTATATAGTAGACTAAAACACATATAGTTGCAATCATGAGGGCATGGTTGAATTGGAAAGGTAATGATCAAAACAATAACAATAATAATGAACACACATCAGTAGCACAAGATCAACAACAAGGAGGTAGAGGTCCACAAAGTCCACCACCCTCTTCAAATAATAACAACAATCAAGGTGGACAACAACAACAACGTGGTAAATTAACACGATCAATTAATAATCCACAACCCACCAACCAACAGCATCAACAACAACATGGTCAAAATAATCAAGGTAGTGGCGGAGGCGTTATACAAGCCTTAATGGCAGGACATCGTTCTCACGCGGCAGCAGCCGCAGATGCAGAAATGGAACGTAAGGTTGCTATAAGTGCACGTAATTTAGGTGATGGTGTTAGTCGTATTGTTTTGGCGGCACGTATGGGCGGTGGAGGTGGAAGTTCCGGTGTAGCTGGTGAATGGAAGATACGGTTATTAGATTTATTAGGCGGCAGTGATGAGGAAAATTCTACCACTACTACTAGTCATAACAATACCTCTGTATCAAATTCTGATATGGATATGGGATCACCAATGGGCGGAGTAGTCTCCACCACAAACAATCCCCTCTCTTTGGCATTGAATACACCATCCGATATTGACATCTTATTAGAAAATTCAACCTGTGAGAGATTTGTATTACGTTGTGTGGAGAATGAATTACCACCAAATTTAATTCATTGTTTACGATTATTACGAGTATTGGAATTGCAGCATGATCATAATTACAATTTACAATTGAAACAGCTGGAGAAGGCTGAAGGTGGGGTTGAAGGTGGGGAACAAGAAGATGAAAAGGAAGAGAGGGTGGTATTAAAGCCCGGACCAGTATCAACCAATGCATCCAAGAAAGTATCCCAACTATTATGTTTACTGTGTTCCGATGGGTCAAGTGTTGGTGAACAATTACGTCCACACTTATTTGGTTTATTAGCATTATCAGGCGCGTCGTATCCAGCCTCGGGTGTACACATAGCCAGTGCGGCAAGTAATGTCATACGATCATTCTCAGCAAACTGTTTAAGCCCAAGTTTAGTTTGGTTTCTACATGATCGTAAAATGATTGTACACATGACTGATGATATTAAGGAATTATGTTGTATGACTAGTCCACCACCTGGTACGTCGTCATCTACGTCTCAATCATCGTCTAATAATAATAATAATAATAATAATAATAATAATAATCGATGCCTATACGGTAATAAGGCTGAATCATCTGGATTATGGGTAATAGCACTTCAGACGGTCGTATATCTAGTGGCAAATTCATGTCATTATCAATGTATTGAATTATTAAAAGATTATGATTCAGCAGGTGGGTATCATGTATTAGCGTATGCTATTGCAAATTCAAGTTTAAAGTATGTTAGTAAGTTATTAGAATTGGTACCAGTATTGGTATGTTGTAAAATTGCCGGTGCTAGTAGTGCTAAGAGTGCGTTGGAGGCACAATTGTCACAAATTGAAGGAGGAGAGAATGATGGAGATGGTGACTTGAATGATTTATCAGAAGAGAATAACATACCACCAAATGTTGTTATTGATGTAGCCGAGTCAAAAATGGCCATGAATACGAATGCATTTGAAATTATGGATGATTTAATGATGCGTTCTATAACATTACTTGCTTCATATAAAGATGATCATGATGGTGACCGGCCATCATTTGATTCAAATGATATTACTGAAATGACTGATTATAGTGTTAGATATGCTTGGGAGAAGTTATTAAAAGATGGAAAATCTGATCCAACGACAGAAGATGGTGCAACGGGTGTTGATTTAACACATGATCTCCTAGTCACTACACTTCAACTATATTCCGATCATGCCAAGAACTTTGATCTAATTGAAAGTGAATATCACATGTTATCACATTACATACTGGCATTTCCAACATTCTCAGATGTTAGTGTGAAGGTATTAACATTAAAGTTATTAGAATATGTATGCACGGGATTAGCCGGTGCTAATTCTGTTATGCCATTGAGGGTTGTTACTGAAATATTTGTTAGCGAGATTAAATTCTTATTGGGAATTGCCGCCGCATCATCGTCGTCATCCGAAGTTAATGAAGGGAACATTCAAACTGCATTAGAATTGGCTGGACAGGATTTACAAATGTTACTTGATACACTCATGAAGTTATTGGAATTCGATGAGAATGTTAGTCATGTCATGTTGGATTGTGGACTGCTTGGGTCGAAGATTGATGACGTGTTAAACCTTATTAAGTCATCTGTTGCGAAAAAGAGCGAGCCGAATAACGAGGATAATATTGATGGAGATGAATCAACAACAGACGACATACAAACAGTTATACCCACCCCGTCAGTTTCCACAAAAATGGACAGTATCTATGAGTGTTTCTGCCGTATACTCAAGCTTGTAGCCCGACAGCCGGGGGCTCGCGCTGTTGGTGAAGAAAATGGGATAACAAAGGCATTCTCCTCTTCATCAAAAGCAGCTCCACGTGATAGCAGTTTGTCATCACTCCTTACCATGGGAATCTTACACCTCGGTGATTCAGCGGCACAGGCAGCACTAGATGTGTTTGAGGCAATGATGGCCAAGAATCATGATGATATGTTACGCCAGGATATGGTTTGTTTGCTTGGTATTGTGGATAAATTTGCCCCGGAGATGGGGGATGCTGATAAAATGACTGATCCCCAATTCATCAATAGACAAACGTCTATACTCGACATGATTAAGTCCATCCTTCCGGCGAATCTACCAGCACAGGATGTATTTCGCACCTGTGGAGGATTTGAATGTATCGTGCGTCTCTTCTTTCGACTTGAAGGTATGCAACCTTACATCGACGGAGATGATATAGAAGAAAAGGAATCAAAAGCTGCAATTGCCACAGCAACAATGAAGCTACTTGAATCGACATTCGCCTTACTTGGTACTGCCACGGATCCAAATGCAAAGAACTTGAAACAGCTGGGAGACTTATCCACGCCTCCCTTTGCATTTGATCTTCTCATTGATGATGCAGATATACCGTCATCATCACCATGTCCACCTTCCATCACAAACTTGTTGTATCTGAGGAATTATGGATTTTACATTGAATTTGCTAATGCCATATCAGGTACAGGGATCTTATCTAATATTACATATGCACGGAAAGTTATGAATTTGGCGTTGGAACTTATCCACCCAAAGTTGGCTCTGTCCTCCGAGGGTGGTGGCGGAAGCAAGCGTTCTTCTTCCAGTTCTGATAAAAATTCTGGAGAGAATATCGTTTCCATCCGTAATGCCGATGCTACTCGATTAGTGTTGGGATTAACGACTCAGCTTCCTGGAAGAGATGCATCAAAAGTTCTCGCCAAGAATTCCTTTGATGAGCTTCTTCGTTTATGTTCCAATGATATGGCAGGATCATCCCTGGCTCGCTTAGCATCATCTGGGTTGTGCACAAGTCTAACTTCTCAGCATGAATTTGCATCCATGCTCGAGGATCGATCACACTTTTTATATTCCAGATTTGTTTTATTACTGAGGCGGATTGCAGCATTTAGCATGACTTATAATGACTTTGTATCGTTATTACGATGTGTGGCCGGGCCTATACTTTTGGCCGATCAGGAAGATATCGACGACGCTGACACTAGCAATACGGGAACACAACAGAATAAACGTATCCGACTGGCGGTAATTTCCTCGTCTGTTCAGAATAAAAAGACAACATCGATAACCAAAACGGAAGCATGGCAAACGCGTGAAACCGGATTTTGTAATCGATTAGAGACGTTATCAGTGATTGCCGAAAGAGGTGATAGAGTCGCTCGGTGTGAAGTGGGTGGAGACTCATTAAATTCCATAGCCATGTACATGCAGAAGGTACCATTAGAGGAGAGAATATACAACTTAGCTGAGCAGGGAAGACTGAAGTTCCTAGAGGTAGAGAGTGTAGATGCTTCCGCGAAAGCCATGGGAGCTGTATCAGCCCCTCAGAGTGGCCGAGGCGCAGATAGTGTCGCCGTTTGGAGTCCACTTGTCAGCACAGGATTTTCATATTGTGTTTGGATGCGACAGCACCACCCAGTCAAGGATGGGTCACAAAGTAGCTTGTTTGTCTTTGACATTTCAAGTCCTCCATCATCAGACACGTCGGGCTCGTTCCCATATGGCAGCGGTGGACATGAGTTCTTCTCGTTTTGGTATGACATTCCACATCAAAGATTTTGTGTCTTGTCCTCATCAAATAGCAGAGGAGAACCTACATGTTTTCCAGTATCACCTCTACCTGCTGGTGTATGGCATCACATACAACTGACATATCAGGCTCCAAAACGCTCCATGCTTGGACGTAAGGCAGTTATCACGCTTTACATAGACGGGAGACCAGTCGAGTCAGATGCCAAGGTTGAGGCATTCAATCTTCCACCAACGGCAAGAGTTCATATTGGTGTTCCAAATCCAGTCTTAGCCAGCAGTGGTATTGTGCGGGGATCTCTCCCACTTTGGGATTTAGGACCCACATTATTAGTATCATCAGTCCTAGGCTTACGAGATGCTACGGCAATGTATACGGCAGGACCTGAATTTCCAGGATTGTTCTGGGGAGATAGACCACAGCGATTGTCTCTCGCAGCCGCGGCAACTGCTGCCTTCGTTATGCTTGCCGAAAATGGAGAGAAAGGAAGTGTTGCTGGTGCACTTCGACGTCGTAAGGTACCCAGTATGGAGGCTGTTGGTCACGTCATGCGTGAAAGAGGCTTTGGGGGAGGTCCCATTGCCGGTCCTGAGTCTGATTCTCTATCAGCCGTAGGATTGCTTTGTAAAATATCACCAGATAATGTCATCTTTGGGTTTCGAGCTTGTTCTTCATCAAGTGAGGGTACTAGGAAGTCAAGGAACAAAGGCCGACAGAACTTCTCCCGTCGTCTCATCAATGTTTCAAGAATTAGTACAAGTGGATCTGCCTCCACAGATGCAATGGTGTACGGATACTCAAGTATAATTTCTCCCAACTGCTTTGCTGACAATGTGCAATGGATTGGAGGGCCAAATATTCTAATGCCAATAGTGAATGCAGCTCAGTCATCATCAAGCCTTGCACTGTCTCTTCGTATGATTAGAGAGAGTGTTAGGAGACATCCTCCTAATTTAGAAATGTTACAGGCTGGTGGTGGATACCGTATGCTTGCCTTACTCTTGAGACAAAAGCGTATTATGGATGTCAATGTTCTTGACCAGTGCTTTGCATTTGCTGTGCATGGGTTTGTACCCGGCTTTCAAGAGAAGGAATCGTCAAAGAAGAGCTCCAAGAGTGATAGTAGTTCTGGTCCCTTATCAAAGGTAGCAACTCATCGATGGGTCTTTGCTGATTTAGATGCCATGAAGTATTTATTACTTAACCACCAAGTATGGGATCTCAACGGCGCAGGGCCAGAACTACCGTTACGTCTCTTGACATACTTTAATGGTCTGGTTGTGGCACATTCAACCCATGCCGCCTTCAACTCAAGACGGCTTCACTTACTTGGAATTATCCGATGGACACTTCATCTTATGCTCGAGGCCACTGAGTTATTTGCAGCGGGGGCATCTGCTGCTATGATGGGGGAAGAGGATTCTCAAGACAAACTAACTCGAACAACTCCCGATGCTTCTGCATCAGCTGCTCTTAAAAATGGTTGGTTTGTGAAGCCCCCAATGGTATCAAGAATTGCATCTGGCTGTGATCCAGGAAATGATATGCTTCTTAGTTGCAAGACACTGCTACGTCGAGTATTAACCTTCATGTTGACTCCAGGTGACCTTGAGGCTATTGCAGGAGCAGCTATATATACAGTGTCAATCACTGGAGGAAGCACACAGGAAACGGGTCCAGACGCGCTCCAAAATATGCAAATGCCACAAGGCTCGGTTGATGTCGGGCAAGAGAAACTTGCACCTGGTGCTGTTGCTAGAGTATATCTCCTTCGTCTTCTTGAGGAGTTGGTAGTAGATGGCGTTAACGAAATTGTCACAGACGATGCAAAGGGTTCACATGATCCTGAAGGTCCTTCCGAATCAAATGTCGAACCGCATTCGGGTGGCGGATCTAATACTGGTCAATCTTATTTGGGAACAACCGGGTCACGTAAGAAGAATGATCATCGCGCTCAAGCTCCAGACACTTCTCATCACCCAAAACACCAAGAAGCACAGATATTCCTCTCTGCTTTCGCTGGTATTCTAACTCCTGTTTGGTTTGCTTGTATCTTGGAGGGATGCAGAGAAGAAGCGTCAGCATCGGCAGTTCTACGCCTAATGATACTCATGATACAAAACTCTCGCAAGTTTGCCATTTCCTTTGAGGAAGCCGGGGGATTTGCACCACTAGTTTTGAGCATACCCAAGTTTTCCACATGCCCCAGCATCATTCTATCAATGCTCAGTCACTTACTACATGCGCCCATTCTACATTTACCATGCTTTGCAACACTTGATTCTAAGCAACTTTGTGATGTGTTTGATGCAGAGAGTGATGCAGCTGATTTGATTCAAGATGCACGAGAAAATCAACGTGTGCACTCTGATCCTTCATGTGGCATATTTGCTCTACTTGCCGAGTGCCTTGGACGTAATATTCAGTTGGCTTCATTTGACAATGAGATGGGAAGAAAAGCTCGCAATACCAATGAGGCTGTGCTGCAACTGTTGAGTCATAGGCATGCATTTTCTCCTTCATTTCAAAACTTCTGTCGTACACCCGACTTCTTAGAGCCACTGGCACAAGCTCTTTGCTTAGTGCACGATGAAAAGCTGTCGAAGATGCAGAATCCAGCATTTGGAGAGATTCCATCGGCGCCTAAGGACGATGGCACTAGTGCTACACACCCTGAGTCTAGCGGCGGCGGAACAATGTCAAGACACGCATCTAGTGATTCTCTAGCAGAGGACTTTGTTGCTTGGCCATCCGATAAAAAGGGAGGTGACCGCCGTGGTGGCTTTGCTCGTCGAGGCAGTTTATCGAACATCAATGTTGCTGCTACACCGACAGAACGGTTTGTAGGAAAAGCTGATGAAGATGAAGGAAGTGGTATAGGCATGGTACAACTTTTACACCTAGTTTTGTCACATGCTGTATTGCAAGGGCCACTTGCAGCACCACTTGTCAGTGCGCTGTTTCGATCATTTCCAATACATGCATCACCTGATCAAGTAGAAGCATTCCATCTAGTTTTAATCGAACATTGTCGTTCTGTAGTAGAGGACGTACTCCAGAGGGGCGAGCCAATCGCTATTGCAAATTGTATCGGGGTTAGCTCAGTCTTACTTGACAGATTGATGGCAGGATTCTTCACATCCGAGCCAGTTCTCGAAGCAGTCAGTATTGTAATGCTAACATTGAATTGTCTCACAGCAAGTGGAACGTATGCATCTAGAACTTTGGTTAATGTCGATCAAAACTTGTTGGTGGCTGACACTGCTCATATAGCTCGTCTTACATGTTTGGCAGCAATACAACGCAGCCGACCTATGGGGGCATACGACGAAGGCGATGACGATTTAAAGTTAGCTGTTTTAACAAAAGTTGGAGAATGTATGAGGCAACTTCTTCTCGTTCCATCAAATCTACTTGGTGGTCAAGGAACAGCGGGGACAATGAGAAAGCAAGGTGGATACCCCACACCAACACCCAACAGTAGATTCTTTGCTTTGTGGCAGTCAGCCAGTCTTTCTAGGTGTTGTCCATCTTCAATGTCCTGCACATACCCCGATCTTACCATAATCGAAGAGCCGGATAGAGCGTTTGTTGTTACCCTCATGGCTGACATACATAGCATGCTACTTGACAAGAGAAGGGACATCCGAGAGCAAGCAGTTGTTGTAGTTGTATCCCTTCTACAAAGAAGACGAGGTATTATGAGTGAACTATTGATCACAGATATTCCTCGTGGTGATCATCGTATGGAAACAGTCGACTTGATGAATCGAGGAGGATTTGGTGCGTTACTCGTTGCACATGAGGCTACTACCATTGCTGAAAATGTTGGCTCAGGACCATCCCACAAGAAAGTTCAGTCGAATCCTGGACCTGGAAAGATGAAGTATGTGTCCTTCTTTGAGTGGCTAGAACGCAATCAAGAACAGGTCGCTGCAGTCTTTCATGGAATTCATGTTCAAGCTTCACGTATGGCCATGACAACTCATGTTGGAGCAGCTACACCCGAAGAGGCCATTGAAAATGAGCAGAAAGTCATGCTTCTCAAGCTAACGTCACAAGATTCATCTGATCGAACAATCTTAGGTGGTCTTGAAAGGGCCGAGCTTGCTCAACGTTCTCATGATGCAACCGCTGAGAGTCATGCACTTTGGAAGAGACAAGGATTTGATGATCTTTCATCAGGAGCCATGCAGTGGAAGTTTCTGCTGCGTCAACTTAAAGGCTCTTGTACGATTTGGGAAGGACCTGGTATCAATTTTGACGAGACATCTCTTTTTGCTAAGTCAATTTTAGTTTCATCTCTTCTAAAGAAACGCAGTGACGAAGATGATGAATCAGGTGCAGTATCATCGAATGACACTGTGAAAAGATGGAAGTTGGATCTCACAGAAGGCTACGAAAGACAGCGTCGACGCTTACTACCCAACTATGAATTTCACGGTCTATACAATATTGATGAGAAGGTTGACAATATCCAGTATGTCGATGAAACCGGCTTGAGAGCCATCGAGGATGCTCACGAACAGCCTGGCGAATGTGAGGAATTAGGGGACAGTTTAGAACAGCAAGAGAGAAAAGGTTCAACGATGAGAAGAGATGCAATAACCCCGGCAGAGATGGAAGTCACAGCAGACTTGCTAAAGACAATGAAGTTGCAGACGATGCTAGATGATGATGATGACGAGGATGAAATTATGGAAGACGACGAAGATACTGGATTCCCAGATGATACCTCGGTTACTGCAGCACAAACAGTCTCTGGCGAAGATCAGTCTACACCTTCTAATCCTGACCACAAACATGAAGAAGCAGAAGAGGGTGCAGACGAAGATCATGATCATGTAGAGGAAAACCAACCTGACACAGAAGAAGGCGAGAAAGGAAATATTGCAGCATCAAGCTACGATCTCATTACTGGGCTACTTAAAGCAGGTGATTGGCCTGAGAAGTCCTACAATGTTAGTAGATGTACTGGTCTTGAAGTTAGGAAGGCTTTATTGCTCTGGTGTCGTGGTGCGCTTTACGTCGTTGATGGTTTCGAGCAAACCGATGGCGAAGGCTTGAAAGGAAAGATAAACAGACTGAAGAAAGCAACGACAAGTTTTCAAGTCAATATTAGACAGCATAATGCAGAGTCATCTGATCAGCCAGCTTCCGAAAAGAATAAGGGAAAGGATAAGTCTTCTCAGGAATCATCGGATGAAGAAATCACATATCAACACCGAAGTCAGCGCATAGCATTTAGTGACCTTTACTCGGTTTACCGCCGCCGATACAATCTACAACAAAATGCTCTTGAGTTTTATGACGTTCACCGCAATGGCACTCTTATTGCGTTTTCATCAAACACCGAGCGTGAAGAAGTCTTATCAAAAGTACTATCCACACCATTGCCAAGCAGTATTTTCAGCTCAAGCAGTTTGACTAGTACCTCAATCAACTATAAGAAGTTCATGACCAACCTTCGGGCTAAAATCACATCACAATGGGTTCAAGGGAAGATTACTAACTTTGATTTCATTATGCATATGAATTCATTTGCAGGAAGATCCTACAATGACTTGACACAGTATCCTGTATTTCCCTGGGTTCTCGCTGATTATGAAAGCGAGGAGATTGATCTCAATGATCCTAAATCCTTTCGTGATTTCTCCAAGCCCATGGGAGGACAGAATGAGGCACGAGCAATACAATTCAGAGATCGTTATGAAGCTCTAGAGCAAAGTTATGATATGGGCGATGGACCACCGCCATTTCACTACGGAACACATTACTCTTGTGCTGCCTATGTCTTGTACTATCTCATGCGATTGGAGCCATTTTCAAGGTTGGCATTGTCTCTCCAGGGTGGTAAGTTTGATGTAGCAGATCGTCTCTTCCACAATGTTGGTTCTAGTTGGAAAAGTGCAAGTTCTGAGAATCTCCAAGACGTAAGAGAGTTGATACCAGAATTCTTCTACCTCCCAGATTTCCTTACAAATAGCAACATGTTCGATTTTGGTACAACTCAGAGTGGAAAAACTGTTCATGATCTCACTTTACCTCCCTGGGCAAAAGGAGATCCCAAACGCTTCATTAGAATACATCGAATGGTAAGGTATATCTTCCCTCCTACTACTTTCCTCGCTTTTTTTTGTGCATTTGATTCCTCACCACTTTCACCTTCTGTAATTATCATTAGGCTCTAGAGAGTGATTATGTTAGCAAGAACTTACATCAATGGTGTGACTTAATCTTTGGATTCAAACAAAGAGGTCAGGAGGCAGTAGCGTCTCTCAACACATTTGTGCATGTGACATATGAAGGTCAAGTCGACTTGGACTCAATCGAAGATCCCGTGGAACGAGATTCCATTATTGCTCAAATTCAAAACTTTGGTCAAACACCTAGTCGTCTTGAACGGCGACCATTTCCACAAAGAATTGTTGTTTCAGCATTTAAAGAAAAGGGCGTTGATTTTAGTGCTCTGCCATCGCTAGCGACACTAACACCCCCACTCTGTTTAGTAGGAGCCCCACAACGGGTGTATCTCCAAGTGAGTACAGTCGACACATGTAAGGTTGGTATGATTGGTCAGATTGACTCCTCAGTAGGAGATATGTGTTATGTCAAGGGTCAATTAGTTGGTGTTGGCCGAACATGCGCTCTCATATTGCCATCAAGAAAGTACTACAGGTTTGGAGGACCTAATAATGGTGTTAGTGTGCATGTTGCAATGACTTCTGCTCGGTATAGAGAAGTGAACAAAGTGCTGAGTATTCACGATGGGATGCACCGTGGCCCTATAAGTGTAGCGAAGCCATCTTTGAATGGTCTTTGGCTCGTGACTGGTGGCATAGATTCAACCGTTCGGGTATGGAAGTATAATAGCCAAAATATGCAGTTACAGGCAACTCTTTGCGGCCATGATGGGGGCAGAATAACATGCTTGGATGTGAGCACGACATTCGGTAGTATTGTAACCGGTGGCACCGACGGTAAAATCCTTGTTTGGGATCTACGAACGTTGACATTCTTAAGACAACTGAACCACACCCCAAGCGCACCGTGTTCATCTCATGATGAATCGTCGAAGTGCTTCCCCGTCAAGTCAGTGTCAATCAACCACAAGAATGGTAACATTGTAACTCTTGTGCACTCGACTCTTTTGGTTTTTGATATCAATGGAAATGTGGTGGCAAGACAACACAAAGACGAAGTATTCCAAGGCAATGATCTTCCTAGTTGTGCAATTGCTACAGACTGTCCAGAGTGGATGGAATTTGGAATATGCGCTGTGTCAGGCCATTTGAATGGTCACGTGAGACTCTGGGGCATTGACTATGATAGCAAGCTACTGATTCTCCGTCATGTATTGCAAGAACGAGTTCATTCCTGTCCTATCACAGCACTCCGTGTATCCGGTGATAAACAGGATACGCTGTTAGTTGGAGATGCGTCGGGAAAGATTAGTGCATGCACAACCCTTCGACTTGATCAGTTAGAGGCAATTGAGTTGAATAGTATCGTCGCTGAAGTGACAGGTGTGGATTACGACCGAGATGAAGAATATTAGAATAAGTATGAATGTAAATATTGTAAAATATGGTAGTTACATCAAAACTTTCTATTATTATGTATCCTGTAATGTAGTAAACTAGTTGAGAACAATATCAAAACCTTCTTATATGCGAGGTGAGGGGAGAGCTAGCAGATTAGAGTAGAAAGGTATCTTAAAAGGTATCCTTAAAAAAGTCCATTCACAGCCGCGCGCGCGACGCGAGAGAGGGAGTTTTTGTAGTTGCGTGGTCTGTGTGTAAGAATATTATACGATAGCTGTAATGGTATGGCGCATATAATACCCAGTTCTATCTCTCGCACGGCATTAGATTCTCTATATGCAAAACTATCAGCTTTCGATAGCGGATGGCTGGAGGGAGATGATGGTTTGGGTATCTATGACAAACTTTTACATTGTATTCATGATGGTATTAGTATTGACAGCCACCAAGCGACAAAAAGAAGGAGACAATCTCCATTAGTGAATGCAGGATATTCAGCCCGTATTGCGGTCATGACTTATATTTTAGAACAGTGGATTCATGCTGTTTCAACATCAGTAAACAATGCAGAAAATATCAACAATACATGTATTAACATAGTACTGATTGGATGTGGTATTGATGTGTTGGGGATATGGTGTAAGTACTTGCAAGATAAACTTCCGATAAGAATATACGAGTTTGATGCATGGGATAATTGCATATTGAAACAAAAGGCAATGGTAAAATCAAAATTACTAAAAGAAACATACTCTTTTGAAACTAACAATGATGAACAAACAAATAGTAGTATCATGCCTATTAGTATCATATCTAAGGGCCAGATTACAATAGATGATAGTGGAAAGAATCAAAATAATAAAGAGGATGATTACTGTTTAGCTGCTCTGGATTTGAGACAAACATATAAAGAGGATCATAAGTTGTCTTTATTATCTCATGCTTTTCATGAGGTTGAACTTGATACATCCCAACCTACAATTGTACTATCGGAGTTGGTACTTGCCTATCTTGGATATGATGGCGCGAATGCAACAATGTTAACAATAGCAAAATATATACTTTGCAGAGGAAATGAATACAGCATGTTTGCATGTCTAGAACCAGTATTTCCTAGCAGTGATCAGGAAACAAAGACAATGAACGACACTACAAGGGTACTATCTGTTGAAGAAAGCTACTCCATGGATTATAGTCAACAATTCCTAGGAAAGTTACAGAAAGGAAACTCCAAGTACACAGCAAGTAGTGCCGATAGTAATATTGGTATATCGTCATCCTCTTGGTTACATCCATTGGGAGACAACATGAAAAGTATACAACAACGCTTTGAGAAATGTGGCTTTCCATCATCAAACATATGTTGCACAACACTGGGAACAGCAGCTGCAAACGTAGCTCAAATACGACGCTCCTATGCACCAAACTTTCTTCGTGCCAATGAACCGTTCGACGAAAATAGTGCATTGGCTTTAAATCTCAATTGTTATGGAGTAGTTTGTGCCTTTGCTTCTGAAACCAGAACAACAACAACAACAACCCCAACATATATCAAAGAAACATCTCAAGATTGGAGACAAAAGGTATGTCCTTGGAAGTCGTCGTTTTATATTCAAATACATCCTATTGCCACCTTGATCGAGGACAACCAAGTTCGAGAACTATATGGACAAATATACTGTCATTTATATGAAGAGTATCCCGCTATACGAAAGATGGTAAAGTCTGCCCTGAAGACAGATTTATGCATCAAAGGGACGCAAGGAGAGAACTCAATAGTACGGAGCCGATTCAAAGATAAAGGCGGAAACTTTTGGGTCGCGACTGATAGCAACAACTCTGAAAGAATTATTGGTTGTGTTGGTGTTCGAAAACGGAAGAAGACAGAAAAAGAGAGGACTGAATCAATATCATCATCCCCAGAATCGACAATAGAGTATGAGATCCAGCGCCTAGCTGTAGACAATACACATAGAGGAAAAGGTACAGGAAGGAAGCTATTGTCATTTGTAGAAGAATATATTTGCAACACGGAAGAAGATATGAAGTCAAAGAGAAATAGTGATGATTCTTTCATGATAAAGTTGTGGGCAACTACTCCTGAATGTTTGTTTGCTGCTAATAAACTGTACAATTCTTCTGGTTATGAACATGCTGAATCCTTTCAAGCTGGCTCGTTGTACATGGATGTCTATTGCAAAACATTGAATAAAACATCCCAATACTATCATACACCCTAACTTTAACACAATCCAATCAATACTTTCTCTTTTGAGATATGAAGAACAAACGATTATAGACTCATTAAAGGTCAGTGTACTCTCAGTACTACTTGAATACTCTACTAATGGCAGCAAGGATACCAGAGGGGGCTGTATGTGATGAGTTGGAATATTTTTGAGAGGGTAAAAGTAAACAAGGCCAAGGCATATGTACTCTCATTATACCAATATATATATTATTAGAACAATTCATTATTATTGAACAATATAGATCTAAATAATCATGACATCATCGTCTATAATAACTTCCATTCCAATATTGTTGGTAGCGGTTATACTAACCACCACAACTGCTGCCAAATCATCATCATCCCCGATGACAACTTCTTCAAGTGGCAATACTAAACCATTACAATTTACGTCACCCATTCAATCATATACAATATTTGATAAATCAGAGTTATCAACAACAGGTATAACACCACGCCGAAAGTTCTTACCACGATTTCGTGCTGGATTAATTGCCGAACGTAGAGCGAAAGAGGTGTTGATGGATGAACAACGCAGAGGTATAGTTGGGTATGACGACGACGAAGATGATATTGATGGTGGTAGTTGGGCAGAGGCAAGTGCTGCTGCCGATGAACGGAAGAAGAAGGCTATGGACAAACGTGTCGAGGCTGCATATGATACTGCCGTTTCGTCATATGATGCACGAGTTGCAGCAAAAACTTCTTCTCCTTCAACACTCGCATCATCTAACAGTAAATATCAATTTGTAGGATTAGTCAATGACGGAAAAGATAATAAGAAGGGTAATGATAATGCAGTTCAATGGTATGCACGGAAGAAACCAAAAAATTCAAAATGGAATGTTCGTCTTGTACATGTAAATAGAGATGCAGTATTACGTGAGCTATTTGTCAAGGGAAAGGTTGATGTATATGGAAAATACATCAATGAAGGAATAGACAAGGCAGCATTTGAAGCAGCAGAAACATCCGGAGAAGATACTGATCAACAGCCGGGTATGAAACCATTAGTTAAGGCACAATACAGAGTTAAAGAACGATCATGGAAGACATTATGGAACTTCTCTCCAAAGCGGATGTTTACTACATCCTCTGGTTCATTTTGGCGCGAGAGACGTATTAACCCAGGATTATATACTGACGGAAATACAGTGTATGAGTCCGTATATCGATACAGAGATGGTAAGAATGGGCTGAAACCTGTAGCAAAATTGAGTAACTTCTTAAGTAGTCCGGGGATGACAGGAGTTGAGGAGAAGTTGAAGGTGGTTGAAAGACTAAAAGGTGGAGATGATCCAGATATAGTCATTGAAAAGTAGACATAGCTACGGTAATGATAGTATAAAACATCAGTTGACACTGTATTCAATATTAATTCCGAGTCTCAAGATTTTCGAGTTATATGATACTGTGTTTCCTAATAGCTAGATTTTGTGATACTATCTCCCATCCTACGATCTCAAACTATATCATCATGCACTTCTGAGTGTTCATTTTGATGAATGCTCTTTTGCTCTCTTTCTCAAAGATTTATTAGGCATCAAACATATGTGCTGCTATCATCTTCTTCTACTTTTTGCCAGCAATTCATCGCCGTGTTCTACCATATCCGCTTGATCTCTGCTAAATAAATCTTCATATCCACCATCATCAACACATCCATCCTCACCAATCTTCTTTCTTCTACCCTTCTTAAAATCCCAATATGGATCTTTGCCCGCATCTCTAGATCCACTATTATTAAATGCACCTCTTCTAATTTGGGATTGTGTTAGTTCTCCATCCCTGTCTGTCAGTGGCTGAATCCAGTTTATGAACAGATATGGAACTACTGTCATGGTACCAGTAAGAGCAAGAACTCCTGCCAATACTTTGGAAGATGATGAACCATTACTATTAGACGACGACGATGACGTTGTTTTTTGCTGCTGCTTAACAACATGTCGTTTCAATTCACGAGCAACATGAGGCGGTATCTTACTGGCCATTGCAATTCTGCTACTACTTGAATAATATCAGTGCAGTATATATTGGTTTTGATTATATTACTAGTGTATTCTTCACTTAATATGAACTGGCCACTCTCGCAAACTCTTACCTTTACAAGCTTGGTGTGAGGGTGATGAATAAGTGTGGCGAGAGAACCGCTATTGCAAGTCAACATCGCAGGCATTACACAAATTATTGTAATACTAATAGTTTCTTCATCTCTCTGTGTGACATACACACTTTTAAGTATTACTATTACTTATACCTCAAAAAGAAATCTTCAGCTTTTCATCACCCAGGTCAAAGTCGCCCCTTTCTTGACATTCACTTTAAGAACACTCTTTCATGTTTAGAACTTTGCCAAGATATCAGTCATCCTGACAACTGCATTAAATCGCCTTTCTTGACATTCATTCAACTTGTAAAAGAAGTTTAGAACTTTGCAAGGATATCAGTCATCCTAACAACTGCATACTCTCCTCCATCAATATCTACCTCATTACCTGCAAAATCACGGAACTTTACCATGTCTCCTACACTAATATCCACAGTCATGATTTCTCCATTGCTCGCCATCCTACCAGGTCCAACCTTAACAACACTTCCTGTACTAGGCTTACCCCCCTTCTTTGATGTTGCTGCTATAAGTAATCCAGATGATGTCTCTTCTTCATTATCTTCCACTTTAACAAGTACATTATCACTAACTACATCCGCATTGTCCAAAGTAAGCTCTCCACTGGTAAATTTAACAAGGATATCACTATCTTGAATTAATGTATGTGTTTCACCGTCATAATCTACCTCAG
>Ga0214481_100625_pt1 | contig 17268 bp, 10 predicted proteins | sample M1_20Mar14CPVII9_4_FD_165057 | JGI IMG/M metagenome (GOLD analysis project Ga0214481, IMG submission 165057) | Marine eukaryotic communities from Monterey Bay, California, United States - M1_20Mar14CPVII9sort6BwellG10 | ecosystem: Environmental > Aquatic > Marine > Unclassified | place: USA...
CCCGGGGCGAGTTTGCTGCGATGCCTATGGAAAATTGCACTGTCGAGATCTATTCCACTGGAGTTAGAAATGCGTTTGATTTGGCACATCACTTCAATGGGCTATTGTATACAGCTGATAATGGCATTGGTGTCGAGGGGCAGGTCCCTCAAAGTGCTTTTCCTCCTTGCACTGATGCTGTTCCAGAAAATTTAATTGCTAGTCTTTGGCCAGGGAAGAGGCAGGATTTTCTACTGCAACTTGAAAAGGGTGCCTATTATGGTCACCCGAATCCCTATAGAAATGAGTGTGTCTACTATGATGGGAGTTTTCAGGATGTTTCGCCATTGCCAAATTATAAGCCAGAATTGTTAAGCCTTGGCGATAATTTATCTTGTAAGTCGCATTTCAAATCTAACACCGACTTGTAAGTTTCAATTGCTAACAATTTCATTTCCATCCACAGCCAATGGTCTCATGGTGTACAAATCGGACAAATTCTTTAGCCAACTGATGGGAGATATTCTTTTTGTGAACTTTTCCCAAGGAGATGATATGAGGCAAGTAAAATTAACTCCTGATGGGAAAGGTGTTGTTGGGAATGAAGCCAAAGAGCTGGTCCAAAACTTTAATGACCCTCTATGCATCGCACAAGATGAACGTGGGACAATTTTTGTAGGAGAGTTCAACTCGGGTAAAGTGACAGTTTTGGAACCATTGCCCTTGCCTGAGGAGCCAGAAGGGACATGGTCACCTCGCAAGCCATCCATAACTGCCGTCACTAATGCGGCTACAGCTACACTCAAAGATGTACTCTATGTATGTGGTGGTATAACTCTCAGTGGCCCTACTCTGAACTCCTATCGATACAATCCTTTTCAAGATGAGTGGTCTGAGATTGCTAAGCTTCCTTTTACTATTTCTGTTGAAAATGCAGCAGCAGTTCCGTACGAAGACAAAATTTATGTCTTCAGCGAAGGGAATGCTGCCTTCTACGATCCAGAAAGTGACTCTTGGACTTTGGTGGAACCCATGCCAACTGCTCGAGGGGGTGCTATGGCGGAAGTACTGGGTAACAATATTTATGTTATTGGAGGTATTGATAGTAATGGTGCTTCCCTCACAACAGTGGAGGTGTTCCAGCCAAAAAACGGCTCGTGGTTTATCCCAGCTACCCCCCTACAGACTCCTCGCGCCAATTCAGGGAGTGCTGTCTTGAGTGAAAAAATCTATATCATTGGAGGAAGAACTAGGGAAGCCAATGGTACTGAGATCACTCTTCCAACAGTGGAGGTCTTTGACCCTCAATCACCAGCGGGTGGGGCGTGGTCTAACGCTGCTGAAATGTCTATGGCTCGTCAGTCCATGACTGTAGGCCAAGTGAGTGGAAGGCTTCAAGTGGTTGGAGGCGAGCTACCTGCAGTGTCAACGGCAGGTAGCTCGCACGAAGAATATGATCCTGAGAAAAATATCTGGAGGAACCTAACCGATCTTATTGTGGCTCGTCGTGGTGCCTCAGGTGGCACCATTCGAGGAAAGGTGTATGTTGCTTGTGGAGACAATGGCACTTCCATCACTGATAAAGTTGAAGTCTTCGGCTACTGATGTTGTGGTCATTAATATGCGTTATGCTAGGTAAGTTGGGAAACATGATTAGTGAATAAATAAGTAAATAAATGCCAAATTTAGTCAAATCTTTTAGACAACACAAGCCCCGTTACTGTTGAGGGCTGTCTTTGAAACAAAGAATGAGGCCCGCCTCCAAAATCGGGCCTCAAGCCTCTTTTTTGACTTGAGATTGATGCTTCAGAAATGAACCTAATCATCTAGTCATAAATCAATTGTCTTTATCCTTTTTTGTTTCAATGACAGCCATGGGGCTCCAGATTTGGATGTGTTGTCTAAAAGATTCGGTGCTTCCTCGGCTGAGAACGAAGCAACTCAAAATTTTTGTTTTAAATCACTCCCAGTATCCTTACATTATTCCTCATCATCATTTGAACATGTGTCAAACCGTCCATTGTTGATCGAATATCAAAATAAGCCCTATCTGTATAATTAGGGGCTTTTGTCGAAATTTTGGTTCTGATCTTGTTCTGATCTTAACGCCCGCCCTTAGTCTTATACTAATTTTGGTCATGTCATAGTCCTATAGCCCTATGTTTTTGAGCAGCATTTATTATTTAAAGTAATATTTAAAACAATCATAATGCACTAGAATTATTGTTGCTACGTTCTAAACAAGTAGATGATACTCGTTCGATTTAACTTCTTCAGTAGAATTTTGTCAATGGTGGTAGAGAACCACTCTCTCTGTCGTCACGGGACGGTCACCAATGAAAGCACATTAAAAAGCACAATATGTTTTCCAATCTCAGTGTAGCAGCAAAGCAGGACCCCCCTGCAAAATAAGTGCTTGCTTCTTTCCCTCTTGGCTCATGAAGCTTATTCTTGGTAAGTTACTCTTGTATATTAGGTGCCTTGGAGTACTTACATTATTGTAAGCTTGTTACAGCCTAACTCTTCCTCTAATATGTCGGCACATTCTTGTTGGAATATCTTCTGTATTACGTGTCTTGGCACGTCGTTAGGTGGTAAGCCCAGGGTAGGAACCAGGAGGTGCGTTGGAACTCTCCATTGTCATGATCGTCTGGGTCTGGTGGTGGTGTGTAGAGCGTTGGTGGATTGAGGCGGAGCTTTTCATCGGCCGCCAGAATATACTCTTTAATAACTTTCTTATCCCAACCTCGAGCTACTAATCGTTTGTGTAATAGTGAGGCGATGTTAATGTAAGTCTCGGCTAGCGTATTCAGTAAATGATAGTTCCGCATAAGGCTGTAGTCAATGCCTTTCATCATATGTTTTGGATGAGCCGATGTTGGTGGGATGTATTGGTAGAGGTTCATTTCTTTTTGATATGTATCGGTGATTATATTGTTGTTACTATCAATACTAATCCAGAGATCAAGGAAGTGTACCCGTTAACCGAATTCAATATCCTCCCATTCTAATTGGCCGAATGGCATATCTTTTACTACCTCATCGAATTGTTGTTGATAGGTGTATTCACTTGTGGGGTCTGGTAGGAATATACCAAACATGTCGTCGATGTAACGACTGTATTCAAGTAACTCCTCTTCGTAGATTGACAAGAGAGTTTCATTCTCATGTACTGCATAGTAGATTGTAGCCCAATCACATGCACTCGAAGTACCCATTGCTGTTCCGTCCAGTTATAGGAAGAAACAGTCACCCCATTGAAACAGATTGTTTTTCATAACTATCTTCAAGGCTTCTAATACTGCCTCGGTTGGAAAGCCGGGAGGCATGCCGTTAGGCTTTTGATTGTCCCGTCAATACTCGAGTCTCTCAAACCAGGTACTGATCACGTCGATGGCGTGTTCACAGTTGATGTTAGTATACATAGACTTGGCATCGGCACAGAAGAGGCGTGCCCCTGGTGGAAGTTTACCCAGCTTCTTCAATTTGTGAAGTAGATGAATGAGCCGGCAGGTCTTCTTGTGGACTTTTAGTGTCCCTCTAAACCTTGGTAACGGTGCTTGGTGTAATTTATTTGTTTGTTCCATTAGCCAATATCTTTCGTTATCGGTAATGGACTTTTCATCATCATTTGAGCACTTGTGGACGAAGGTGCGTACTTTTGTGGCAATCACATCCTTCATTCGGCGGCAGTAGTGGCATCAAGTCTCTGATATACATCGGTGTTGGATAGATGCTCAGACACGACGCTGCGGCAATACTCTTCTCTTAACATTGTAACTCCTCCTAGATTCTTATCAGCTTGAATAACTATCACATCGATTGTTTAATTGTTTGATGTTGGGATGGAAGTAGATTTGATACTGTAGGCTTGGCAGTGTATCTCTTACGACCTTGTTTAACTCGTTTCTCAAACTTTTCTAGGGCTTCTTCTATCTTCTCGCTGTCGCAGCCCTCGGGCTCCCATTCACTTTTGATGTGGAATAGTGCAACATACGGTTCCTCTCTTCCCCATCATTATTCTCTTCGGGGGGATTATTTTCCATGTAGTGGGAACGACGGACATCTCGTATGAGACGGTCGAACCATGGTTGTATCTTCTTGGTAGGAAGTGGGGCTTAATACAAAATTTCAGACCCTTACCTAATACTGACTTGGTACCACGGTACCCTGTTATGCGTTGGGCAATAGTTGTGGTAGGCTTGATTACTAATTTTGGCGTTATATTCGTCGGGGGTTAATTGTAACATGTAATTGATAACATTCTTCCATTTCGGGAGATTGGGATCGGCACAGTACCCGCATTCTTTTATTATTTCATTTCTATACTTTTTGGTATTGTTGTTGGCTTCGGCAAGGTATGGATTACTTAGCGCCTGCCTCGATAATTTCTTGAGTCTCTGCCCCGTCAATCTCTTGGCGATTTGTCTCGATAGTCGTTTCTTCTTCGATGATCTCAGTGGTAATAATAATCCGGTTCCGGTGAGTAGTAATCCCTCTCCTCGAAGTAGCCTTGGTCTTTGTATCCTCGGCTGTACGGGGAGGGTGGACGCTCTGGGCGTCGTGGACGACTGATTCCTCGATTGTTGGCATAGTATCTCCGGTCTTGGCCCCTCCTCCTCGATGTTCCTCTCGTGGCGGGCGGGTGAGTTGGATCGGCGTTGGTTCCGCCCTCGATTGATGTTGGTGTTGCTGCTGCGGCGATGCGGCCGGCGACTGGATGTTGAGTCGTCGTCTGATTCCGCTGCAGACCTCTTGGAAGATGAGCTCCTCTTCTTTCTTGATTTGCTTCTTCCTCATTGACCATTCTCTGTGGACTCTGGCACTTGTTTTTGGCGCCGCCCGAAGAGTTTTTTCGTGCTGTTGATTTCTTCTTGGCACTTTCACTGGCTGCTGCACGACGTGCAGCCTCACTAATGGTACTCACCAATGTTTTCGTAGGGTTATCCACGTCCATAGCATCTGCTAAATCTTTATTCTTGTCAGTCTTCTCCTTCTCTTTCTTCTCTTTTAGTTGTGCACCTAATTTCTGTTCAACGTTTTTTCTTCAACATATGGTTCCAATATGGTAGTGTTGTCAACTATATCCGCCAATTCTTCCAATATCTCGAATACGATGAATTTGTCGAGGTGATCTTCGTCACCGTCGTCCAATACTGGTTTAATAATTAATATCGGCACTTGATGCATCATTAATAAATGGTAATTGACTGTAAAAGTTTCCTTCTTTTGTATTAGCACATTGGGTAAACATGGTGTTGATGGCAGTACGCTAGGTGTTCAATAGACACGGTGTGTGTATGTTCCTCCATAGTAATTTCCGATTGTAAAAACCAATGGCAATATCCTTAACAAATTTAAAAAATCTTCTTGTAGTTAGTAGTTAGGCCTCCTCCCTCGTCGTGTCGGTATCTTTTCTTGCAAAAAAAAGATGACATCACCCCAATAAAAAGCACAACTTGTTACATGACACATCTTCGGTTCAATCTTAGTTGTTGCAACATCACTCACCGACGATACACCCAAAACTATTGACTTCTCTACTACTGTTGGACATGGCAAACATACTCCAAAAGTAGGCAAAAGAGATGATACTAACTGCTTCTTTCTACCAAAGAAGTATAATAAGAATGATCAATCTTTCCGAGAGGATAATATTCATGGTATATTTGGCTAGCTTTGCTAGAGTTCTCAACATATTCTCAAAATCAGTATTAACGTCCCCAAAAGCTCCGACAACCAACGGTACTACTTGTCCACCAATGAATTGACTCTGTGCCGCTTCAAAGGGTCCAACTATGTTGCTACTACCGTCTCCAACAACGTCAAAAAGCATACTCTTTATCAAGCTTTTAAACTTGTTCCGATACTGACTAATAACTTTATCTGCTCTTCTATTAGCAGGCTTATTGTCGAGTTGTTATTGTATCTGTAGTTGGTTTTGTTAGGTTGCATCGTCTTGATCTCGCAGAATATTTCTCCAGAATCTGTAGCTCCACTGTCATTAACAGTTTGTTTTCCCGCTGGGTATCCATATACAAGTAAGTTGGGTACAATTGCAAAAGGAGAATTACGACAGCCAGCTAGTGATGATAGATGATCGACATAGTTGTTGATGTATGGCTCTCCAACCTTGCCGAGGAGAAAGTTAACAGCCTCTTTCTCCGAATGGATACCAGCTACCTTCATCATAGACTGAACCAAAGACTGTATAAAGTTGTGGATTCTTCTAAATCCTCCCCCTGGAAGGCATTCAGAAGCAAGATTTGCACCATACTTATCAAGTCTTTTACCGTCCTTTCCAAAGTATCGACCAACAAGTGATGCAAAGTTGGGATCAGGTTGCCCCAGATATGTTGCAATGATACTCCTCCATTCAGTATCCTTGATCATTCCTATACCGTCCAACATGGATGCTCCGATCTTATTCCAACCTTCCCAAGACCATCTTTCATAATCATCATTATCTAAACTGTTGATTATATTCTTACCCAGATATGTCGACCTAGCAGACTCGATCTCCATTATCTCTCTAGTCACAGATTTTGGTATAGTACCATTACTACGGAATCCAACTTGTTCTACAGGCTGATTAACAAGTAGATCATCATTATCGCGAGCTGCAGCATCAGCAACCTCCTGGAAGTTAATTTGTAGACTTCAAGGCCTATCGGCAGCAGTTTTCACAGACTATTTTCATATGATTTTTAATCTTATGATGATCAAAAATGGCACCTCCAATAAACGGTCAGAAAACGGCATCCAACAAAACATAACCAGTTCCAATAAACAGTCAAATGCCACCAAAATTCAACGATCGGCTCTTGGGGATACCGATTGGATGTAGATTGGCAGATTGGAAGTATTGGAGCTATTGGAAGTAGGGAGATAATAAGAAAAAGGATTAGCTAAAATCATAGGTAATCTGTCCTATCTTTCTGTATTCGTACAAACTATTGTATTGTTGTATTAGGTACTTGTTATTAGTTGTTAATAATTACATTAACATCTTGTTGCATTAAATCAATTTATGCCCCCCCCTGCATGCTCTCTCATGTCATCTAATCCACTGCAAAATACTACCGAATTAATTTATATCCAATGTACTATGCAATACTATCTGGCCTAAGTAAGGCAGGCGCATGTAAATTTCCAGACAGGTCAAGATGGGAGTTAATATTGAATGACACGCATAATAATATGTGTCATGACTTGTTGATGATAATATGATGGCATGCATCACATTGCCGATATGTGATATCTGGCATGACATCACTTGCCGATATCATGACATGACATCATTATCATATTGCTGTCGATATCATGGCATGACATTACATACCCGATATCATGGCATGACATCACATACTCGATATCATGGCATGACATCACATACCCGATATCATGGCATGACATCACATACGATATTATATACCGGCGATATCATCACATGCCGCCAAATCTCTTGTCAAGATAAGCTCCCTCACCGGCCTCGCCACCAAAAGATACCGGATACCATGCAGCAAAATAGATAGATAGAATGAAAGAATGACAGATAGTTCAACCAAAGGGTGGATCCAAAATGAGTTTCCAAGTGAAAACTGATGGCTCCAGGCCTGTTCTATACCGTTGGCGATGTTGTTCTATACCGTTGGCGATGTTATGATTTGATCTGCTGTTGTTGAGCATGTGTTCCCAAGGGGATTTAAGAGGGAAGTCAAAAGAGCCTTCTCCAAGCATGTTGACAATACAAGGAATATGTAATCTACCTTCGATTGTATTGTTATGCTTGTCCTGTCGGTTGATGAGGTGAATGTGACCTAAGCTACTAGATAGAAGTAGATCTGTATGATTAGTACTGTCTATGGAGGTCTATTGCAATGGTTAAAGATTGATAAAGGAAATTATGATTTAGATTTCTACGAGCATTACTGCGGTGAACGCTGAGCCAGTATGTGAAGATATGCTTCAACACACATACGTGGAGAATAACCATCTGGTATATTCTCTATCAAAGAATGAGCAATCAATCCATCGATATCAGCGTTGAACGATCAGTGTATTTAATACTAGTAAGCGTTGAATACACATATGTGTATTCCACGTGTCAGCAAGGGTATCCTAGGACAGATACCACGCGCCATATATTCACACACAGAAGTATCTTTAAGATACTTCTATCTAATGGACTATTATCTCATTAGTACGGGTACGGGTATATCTATATATACACGGCCTATGTCACTCGCCCCCACGATCGATCATATAAGTCGATTCAATGTTAGCCGCATCCAAAAATCCTCTCGTAGAGAGGTAAAAAAGTAGGATACGCTAGGACTAGATTTTTTTTGCAAACCAGATACATCCTGTGTATTAGTTTACGTCTGTTCTCTGCGAGGTTATAAGGCTCGACAGCGCACTGTATCAGACGGTGTGTGTGGATCTTATGATCAATAAGCGTAAGAGTTGCAAAGAGTTGGATAGAGTAAGTTATATCTAATAACTTTTTAGTTTATTCATCTCGACACTGTATAAAAACAATAAGATACTTATTGCAACAAAAAATTGTGGAGCCACTGCTCGTCGATGTTCAACTATACATCCTCTACTTCGTTATGCCGTTCGATAGTAGGGTATAACTCTTCTAATATGTAGTCTTTCAGACTTGTTTCCGCATTGAATCCTTATATTACCGTTCGTATGTACTTGAGTAATAGTCCAAGGACCGGTGTATCGGCTCTCGGCTTTGCGGAGTATACCTTCTTTACGGAGTAATACTTCTCCTCCGACAACATAATCAAAATCAATACGAGATTTGTTCTCGCGTTTTGTATTGTTGTCGGTTTGTATTTGCCTATACTCTCCAATTTTACGCCAGTCTGCTATAAAAGGTATGTCAAATAACATATCCCGTCCAAATATTGCAGCGCCTGGTGAGGCTTTTAATACAGTATGGTATGTAGAGCGAATGGCCCAAGCTGCATTATCTAAAAAGTCTGATACGTCAGCTGGTGTTAATGTTTCTGCCATGTCTATTTCAGAAGTGCGTAACATAGACGTCACTACCTGATGCACTCTTTCGAGTATTGCATTCGCTTGTGGATTCTTTATCGTGGTCGGCTTACGCTTGATACCGTATGTTTCACATAGGTCTTCAAAGTGGAGTTTGAACTCGCTACCGTTGTCATAGATGATTTGTTGACATCTAGGATATCTACTAAACCACGATTTATTGACTAATCTGCTTATTTGTGCAGATGTCTTGTCGAAGTATTCCGTCTTCTCCGGTTTTCCCTTTTTCTTACTCTTCTTCTTTGGAATTTCATGAATAGGTAGTTCTACTATTTCGAACCAGCCAGATGCCGGATCAATCATAGTTAGACACATAAAGTCTATAACAGTACCATCTTTTGCTTTAAGAGTGTATGGACCGACTAGGTCGACACAAAGTGCTTTCCAAGGCTTACTTACTACAATCTTAGTTGGCAGTTTACCATACTTAAGACTTCGTCTCTTATTCTTTTGGCAAGTTGGGCATGTCTTTACATGTCTTCTTATCTGGTCACGCATACCAGACCAAGTCATAGTTGCACGAATTGTTTCTTCAAGTCTTGTATGTCCTGGGTGTTGCAAGTAATGATGGTACCATTGTATACATCTACTTTGTAACTTTTTGGGTATTACAAGCTTGCCGTGCTCGTCTACTAATACTTCAGTATCTTCGAGGAGCTTGACTTCAAACCGTTCGCCCCCTTGAGTAAAGTATCTCTTAAGGCTTTTGTCCTTATGCTGTTCTTTAGCAATTTCCGGTATAGTCAGAGGATATATTTCATCCTCTTCTGCACTATTGGCAAAGACTTGTCCTAAAGTCATCGGGTCTAGTTTTACAGAACTATTACCAGACACTCGACGTCTCTTCGTTGGAGAGGACTTTGTCACTGCGTAGTTGACTTTCTCAGCATCACTATCTAATCGTTTATGATAGTTTACCAGTCTATTTGTAACAGCTTTCCATTTGAACTGCTCTCGACGGATGCCAGTATCATTCTCAACACGAGTTTGTACTTGACTCATGTGATATGATAAGCGGTCGGGATTTGCAGCAGGATCGTAATCTAAACGACTGATAGCGTCAGCTACAGTGTTATGAATTCCTTTAATGTAAACTATTTCAGGGCCGTACTCTTCTAGCAACAATCTCCAGCGATATACGCGATCTGAAGATAGGCCAAGAGCGTCCGTTATCAAATTCTTGTGATCTGTGTACACTTTGATACGCTGACCCCAAAGCATTCCCTTAAACTCTTTTAGTGTTTCCACTATGGCTAATAGTTCAAGTTCTGTTATTGAATACCTTGTTTGTGCATCGCTTAGCTTTCGGCTAAAGAATGCTACTGGTCTATTATCCTGTACGATGACTGCTCCCAGTTGTTTCGTTGAGGCATCTGTATAGATCTCAAACGGCTTGGAGTAGTCAGGGTAGGCCAGCACTACATCTTTCGAGATTGTAGCTTTAACGTCATCGAATGCCTTTTGATGTTTAGCATCCCAATACCAGGCTCGTTTACGAGTACCTTTTTGTTTGGTAGCTTTTGTAACACCGCACTCAGCAACTAGATCAGTGAGTGGGGCAAGCATTTCGCTCCGCTTCTCCCACATATCTCGATAGTATTGTACAATACCAAGGAAACTGCGGAGTGTTTTTACACTTGTAGGAGGTTGCAACGCAAGGATCGATTGCACTTTCTCAGGCTGAGGTTTGATCCCATCTCGGGTAAGGATATAACCGAGATACTCAACTTCTGATTGTGCAAACGTAGACTTGGAGACGTTAACTCTCAAGTTTGCTTGACGAAGACGTTTCAAGACCTCCTTTACCTTATCAAGGTGGTCATTGAAATCATCTTTGGATATGACAAGAAGATCATCTAGATATGTTCTTACAAATTCCAAAGTTGCCATTAGACTAGACATCTTCTCTTGGAAGATATCTGGAGATCCGCTAATTCCCATCGGCAGCCGTTTGTAGGAGTATTTACCCCATGGCAACACAATAGTGCAGATCTTCGATGCATCAGGATCGAGTCTAATTGTGTAGTATCCCATGTTGAGATCTAACTGTGTGGCGTACTGAAAACCTTCTAATTCTTGAAGTACAGTAGTAATTTTTGGTATAGGGAAAGGCTTGCGGACCAAACGCTTGTTAACTTCCCTAAAGTCTGTTAGAAATCTAACAGTACCTTGTTTCTTGGCTATAATGAACGTCGGTGAACCCCATTCTGATGCGGGTTGCCCTTCAAGCACTCCTATATCACATAATCTCTGGACCTCTTTTCTTAGAGTCTCTAGATGAACATGTGGTACAGGAAATGCCTTGCCGTGATAAGGCTTTGCTCCCTCTTTTCATTCGAGTGAAACGGGTTCAGTGTTGAACTCACCTAACGTCCCGTCGAACAGCTCTGCATATTCTTCTAGCAGTTCCAACAGCTTGTACTGTTCGTTTTCGTTAAGGTGATTACATTGTTCTTTGACAATGGACGGAAGATCTGCGGCTTCATACTTAGCATCGAGTATCTTAACTGCTCGCTTAGTAGCTCCAGCTGTGGAGATCGGTTCTGTTGCACTTATTATTGCAGACCGCTGTTGCCGTGTTTGTAGATCTTTCAGTTTACGCACCGGTAGTTTGATTTCGTCGATGGTAATGTAACTATCTTTGTAGTCTAGGATTACTCCTAATTCTTTCATGGTTTCAGAACCAATGATAAGATCGAATGCATGGGCTTCGTCTTCATTGTCATATTCAACTATATCAGGTTGAACACGAAAACGTTTAGATCGACTATATTCTGGGAATATAACCTCGAAGTCACCCACCTTTGTCGTTTTGAAAAGGCCATTAGAGGTATGCCACGTCTGTGGATGTAACCTCTTAGTATATGGTACATTGTGGGATTTAGTACCTCTCTGTCTAAAGAGGATGTCACCATCAGACCCACTGTCTAATAGGATACGCCAGCTATTCTTTTTAGCATCACGGCGGCTGTTGGAGTGTTCAGTTTTGAACATAGGCAGCCCTAGAACTGCTGCCACTTGACCCTTCTTAAGTATATGGACATTAGGATCATTTGATTTGTGAGTAGACTTAATCGGCGATATGTGTTTCTCTAGTTTAAAATGAAGTGCATATGAACTATAATCAAACTTATTCATAGTAGTGTCAGATGTGATAATGTTATTTAACTTTGGACGTTTAGATTTACAATTATTTAATTCTAGCGTAGTCCGTTTGACACCGGATCTATCACTAGCACGAGGAAGTAGCTTTACAGAACTATCTTCACTGTCACTATCACATTCATCTCTAGATGATGATTCACTTGCACTTGTGTACACATTTCTACTCAGCCCATCATCCTAGTAATCAGATTCAGAGCCGGAATCACTATCTGAGTAGTAATCCCTCTTGTGGCGATGACGACGATCACGAGACGAGCCACGAGAACGCTCTCGCTTCCTGACTTTAGCCTCGGCCTTCTCGGCACGCATTTTCATTTGTTTATAAGTCTTCTTAGAGACATGACGTTCAGAGAAGCCTGAAGGCTTACCAGAAGGAGACTTTTTGTTTCCTTTGGCACCGAAGTCTGCACGTTCTTTACCCTCCTTCAAGTAACGACGGCAATCTTTAGTATTGTGAGTATGGGCTGCTCCACCATGTTCTTGGCACAGTTGACAGTGTTTCTGCTTTTCCGTGTTGGAGTTACCTTCCTTCTGTCTTCCTTTGGAAGTAGACTTGCTGGAAGTAGCCTTATCAGACCCTTGGTTACCATTCGCAAGACGGTGACGTCTAGGAATAGCTTGGGTTTCCATGACTTGAGCAATCATACGCTCGGCAAAGGATGCATTATTGGCATCACACCACTTTAATGCCCACTTAGCCTTCTTCTGCACAGAAGGTACAGTTTCAATAGCACGAAGGAGGTGCATCTTTTCAGTTTGATCTTTCACGTATGTGTCAATTAACAAGGAGTAAGTTTCTGAGTGGATATTCTCAATAGCTATTTGGAATCCATAGAAACATCTTGCCTCTGCACTTTGCACCTCGATGGCAAAGTTTCCAGCTAAATTCTCATTGACAATACCATTGGAGGCTGCAAAGAAGGCCAAAACGTGTGAAATGAAGTGACGTTCATTGTTGGATAAATTATCCCAATGTTTAAGATCTTCTGCCACATCGATCTCCTCTGCAGTCCAGAAGGATGCCTCGGCCTTCTTATACATTTGCCAAATCTATATTTTTAATAACGTTGGGTGTAGTGAAGGAGATATGATGATGATGGAGTATGACACATGTTATGAAAAAATTAAAATTAATATGTACATACCTCATTATCTTCTATAGGGAATAATACAAACCTATTTGGATTTTCTTTAAGTATTGGTTCTGGTGAGGTTGTTATTCTTTTCTTCATAATATAATATAGGTTGAGGATTGTTTGTTATTGTTGGTATCTGATATTGGTGGATTGCAAATGCAAAGGACTGTTGTTGCTCGTGCAGTCTCTTCCTTTCTAATGCCTTTGTCCTATTCCCATAGCTCGGCTCATTGATGATCTCATCGTGTTGTTCATTTTAGCTGCTCATAATAAAATTTCGTGCTACTCTCGATTCTCTAGTTTGTGTACACATAAAGACATAAACCTAATAATTCACCTTTTGTGTGGTTGATGTGTGCCAGTAGAAGTGGTAGTGGTTTAGATAGTTGATGCAAATTGGCTTGCAACTTACTTTTTCAATGACTACTACTAATGATTCGTACATTGGTCAGCCCATCATCTATCCATCCGGTGCGTAATTAGTAGTGGCCATGGCTTGTTCTTGCCTGGCGGGCCTTTATGAGGTAAACCAAATATATGTTGTAGGCTATTGATACCATTATGCATAGCAATCTATCTGTCTAATCGCCATGTAGTCGTGTAAGACCGCGCCCACCCAATGCTATTTCTCTGGAAATGTTACCCGTAACACTTTTTTACAGAGAGCAAGTACCGTGGGCTACATAGGAATCTGTAGAGACCATCAACTCCCCTCTCAGGTATCCAATTTTGTACCTGTATATCCCCTAATTGTACCCTTTCTGGCTGAGTTTTAGACGAGCCCAGTAACATTCTCTGCCTACAACTCTGCTAAGAAATGTTACCAGATCAGCCTCATGACGCTAACAATCTACTAAGAAAAGTTATTCTTGGTAACATTTTCAACCGTTTCTTCACAGTTCCCAAAGCTTTAGCCGACTCTTTTCATGCTAACTTTAGCTGCTCATTACGAGGCCGCCGGACATCAGAAAGAGTCAAATGTCCCATATATCACCTGGCTTAGCTCACATTTCATGCCCCGGAAGTTCCCCCATACTTCTCCTTGTAATGGCCCATCATATTGGTATTCAAGCTGAATAAGGGGCATAATGCCCTATTTTTCTCACACATTGGGGCTGTACTGTCCTGCACTTTAAGGGTTCTATCGAATTCATTTTCTCTACGTATTTATTCACTGAGAATCTTAAATTGACTATGTACTAATTTAGTAGTATTGCAAATTTCACCGTTTTTTCCTAATCGCCTTCTCTACTACAGTAGGTACCATCTTATGCTAACTGCCTACTATCTACAACCCGGCGCCGTTATCTATCCCTCAACTAGCCATCGTATGCAGCAGGCGTATTATCTATCGTTCGACGAGGTGGTGTATGGTTAGTCGGTGTAGTTTAAATCATTAATATACACAGTCACAAATCTTACCTTCTGTTATCGATGAGCAACCGTCGATCAGCCTCTCCACCGTCGCCACCTAACGCTATAGGAATAATGGGTTGGCCGGACATCAATTTGGTTGTTAGTATTCGACAACAATAGTGGTTTATCAATTTGCAATAGCCACGGCCGATTACATATAGTACACGCACTCACCTCTCGTCGTCATGGACCAAACATTGATGTGCATATCGTCATCGATAATAATGAATTGCAATTGCAATACTATGGGGCGGACTCACCAGTATAGACGTTGTCGGTCTATTGTCATCGCTCGGCTAATGAAATGTACGATCGGATGCGTCATACTCGGATGGTAGTATAGGTGATGGTAGAGGTTGAGTTGTTGTTTATTTTCACATGTTGTGAAAGTGAGCTCTCTTCCTTCTACCTTGCGAGAGAAATCTTTGGTCTCCTGCTCACGTGGTGGAGAATAATAATATGACAATCGAATGTATATGACCTACATCGAATTATTATGGTGATTTTGATGAGGCATAGTGTAGGCGGGCATATAAGTTGATCAATAATCCCTTCTATTTGGTTATCATTTGAGATGAGGGACATATCAGAGCCAAAGTAGTAAATAACTAAAATAAGCAAGGGACATAATTACATGAACATCGAATATTAAATATGATATCAAATTTCTATTGTGAAAAAGGGACATCAAAGATAACTAACACCAATAATGCCCCATGTAAATGAAAAATTACCCTTTTAGCAGACATACAAGCCCCATATCATACATACGAGTACTTCTGATTGAGGCTGCCGAGAGCCAATTTATCATTGTATCATCAATTATTATATATAAAGAGAAGATATCAATACTCTTTTGCTGTAGTAGAACAAGGATACCTCTACTTTTGTGCAAGTCTAGACACAGTGCATATTCTACCACTTTCACATATGTATCGCTTCTACATACGTATCCTATGCTTATCTATGGTATGAATTCATAGTTTTAGTATCTAATAATATGCAGAAACAATTTTATTGCGATATGTATTGTTTTGAAGTATGTTCTGTGATTTTTCATGCATTCTCTATGCATATGTTGTTGTGTTTAGCATACGAGCACATTGTGCCATCCAATATACATTGTTTTTAGCAATAAATCGATTGGTACATCCTTCTAGTACCCCAATACTCCTCCTCCAACCACTTCCGCATCATTTGTATTGTAGGATGATGCAACAAAACATCTTGTGCATATCATGTGTGCATTTTGACTATCAACCAATATCGGATCTATGCAATCCCTATACGGCCAATCCAAACCAAAAATGTGATATCATTCGATAATTGTACCCATAGTTGATTGTTGCATATCATATATCTTGGCTTCTCTCCCCGTATTGTCCTGTGTAGAGTTGTTCTTCTACCACAACAAATTTGCGAATAATGAGTGAGGTAGCACATGTCATCGTTGTAGACTCATCTCGAGCATGGGAGGTATAAAAACACCATCCGGCGCTTCAGTGACAGTGATACATAATCATTAAGGGGTATCGCTTAGGTATGTATCAGATGGCCCATAGCCTTCACAAATAGAGCTGGACTGATCAGTGCATCATCGTCTCTCTCTTTTTTGATGGGCTGATGTAAGCGTAGATATAGTAGCAACTACGGTAGTTGGTAGTATAAATCTCTTCGAATATCATAGATTACTATATAGTTGTGACGTGTATGCAGTACTTTGTTGTCAACTATTGCAGTTATGGAGAATAGCGTAGTAGAAGATAGGGGATGGAGAGCGTCATGGTTAAAATGAAAAGACTTTGAATTTTTGAGATGAGCTCTGTTTGTACAGTATGGACCCTATTTACCGTATTGTACGTAACATTCTGTAACTGTAAGAATAGAACTAAACGTCCTGTTCGATGCCTTGTAGATGAGGAATGCCAGTGTCTAGATAAGATAGAACATTGGGAACTACCTCCCTCGGAGAGCGATTTGTGCTGTGCCGAGTGTATTACTCATGATGATACTTTGGACTGTGCCAGTGGCGAGTCACCCCCTGAGGTCGGTACGTAGACCCTAAATAAACTAAAGACACCCCCCCCCCACATAGAGCGTGAGAATGTTTCTAGAGAGCGAGCTGCTGCTTTGGTATGTACCATCCTCCTCTAGAGAGAGGCTCTCTTATCAGGTGGCTGACCCAAATGGAAGAGCTTTGCAGTAAGATCATGCGTCAAACTACCCCTCATTATCGCAAGTACTCATCTCATAATAACGTGTAGTGATAGGCGAAAAGGGGGATATGAGCGCCGTGAAATATATTATAAATCAGCGAGGTGAAAGGGAGTTGTTTGACGCCAGTATAATATCAAGGGATCTTTCAACTTTGTGTACTGGATTGAAGGTGAGTAGATATGAAGGTGCATTATCATTGTAGTGGGTATACGAGTTTGTGTATTTGAAATTCAGGAAGGTCCAAATAAGCTAACTTCTTAATAATCATACTGCCCCCCCCCTG
>Ga0214481_100629_pt1 | contig 17250 bp, 14 predicted proteins | sample M1_20Mar14CPVII9_4_FD_165057 | JGI IMG/M metagenome (GOLD analysis project Ga0214481, IMG submission 165057) | Marine eukaryotic communities from Monterey Bay, California, United States - M1_20Mar14CPVII9sort6BwellG10 | ecosystem: Environmental > Aquatic > Marine > Unclassified | place: USA...
ATGGAGATGAGTCGAGCGTGCAGGGCTGTGTACTAGTGGATCAAGTAAGTACTCGGCATGTATCACTTGTTTGTTGGGCATGCTATGTCTTACCCTTCACTCCTTGACTCATTCTCTAGGTCGACCCCAGCATCAACGACAAGTCAAGGAAATCAGACTGGACCAACTTCCTCATTGCTTTTGCCGTCTTGATCTTCGTGATCGTCACGGCAACATCATCGTTCTTCCTGTCTTCGAGGTTGAGGTCTATGTTTGTCGTTGAATTGACTTTGAACTTCGTATATGCTCGAGCTCTCTATGATCGTGGTTACAAAACTTTGAAGGCCGTTCTCCACAAGTCAAGCCTTCTCTATCCCAAGTCAAATCATAGCGAAGGCAAGAGTCATCGTAAGGGCCGTAGGCCAAACAATTGGAGCCCTAGGTACCTAGTCTTTGGTCTTTCCTGCTTCCTAATAACGACTGTAAATGGCTCGAGAACAAGTGCCCTTCGCGGTGGGTACAAGGATCCAAATGAACAAGTATTTCCTCTCTATGAAGGTTTGTCCTCTGCTCCAAGATACCTTGAAGAAGACAGTTCTGAGCCTTTTACGATTGCTTCTCTTGATGCAGAGGTGATTCTTGATGCTCTTGACACAGCAAAAGCAGCAGTAACAGAGTATGTCGCCGAAGAACTCAATGAAGTTTTTGATCCTCTTAAGGACGAACTTGAAAGTCTACTAGACTTTTCTCCGGATTCAATTAAAAACATTTCACGTGATTTGACCAAATGCTTTGAAGAACTAAATGATGAAGATCTTGATCGTCTTGAAAACATTACTAGTTTTATATCTGACTTCAGTCCAGATGCAGTGTTTGAGAAGTTGCTGAGTCCTGATGAGGATCAAGGATCATGTTTACCCTCTGACATAGATATTACTGATCTTACAGGTCTTCCAGATATCTCTTCATCTGCGGATAATGCACGACAATTTTCATTGAACTTGTATGACTGTATTGCAAATGCCATCAACAGTGCCGATTTAGGTGTGCTCTCTAGCCTAATAGAAGTTCCAGAACTAAACCGTCGGGAACTTGAAGAAACGTATTTTGGCATTACCTTAGGAGCTGATTTAAGCGTTGATGTCGTGACTCCAAAAAAAGTATCGGAATCTTTGTAAGTTTATGAACTAATGTTTATGATATGAGATTGGTCATGCCCTAATTTGAGTTCCTTCATTTATTTCTAGCAACACTGAGTTTCAATGTTCAGCCAAAGTTGGCGGTGTAACTACCGAGTTTGGCTATGACTCTGGACCAGATGCATCCGGAAGGAACCCTCCTAATTCAGGAAAGTCTGCGTTTGATTGTGTAAATGTGTGAACTCTGTGATTTGAAATTGAACTTGGTTTGTCTTTGTTTGATTACCTTGTAACCCACATGTACTAATAGAAGTTGATACCATCTCTCTTCATCTTCATAAACTACGAAACGGATCTTCCAGGGTTTGGGTTTTCCTTCGCTGCACCAATCGCTGGTGGGTTATCATGTGGTTTGACATTCAGAGAAACATGTCCAGCGGGATATACTTGTGCCAGTGCAACGCCAACAGTAAGGGTGTTATGTCCCGCTGGTGAATACTGTGATGAGGATCGGGATGATACAACTGAACCGAGCGATGATTGTGAGCCTGGATATTTTTGTCCACCAGGCAGTACTTCAAAGAAAGGAAATCCAGTAAATAGTTTCAAATTCACTTATGACAATGGAGTGGAAGAGACAGCTTGTGGTGCTGGTCGCGTCTGCCGCTGTGAAGAAGGATATTGGTGTCCAAAAGGATCTACAACACCAAGAGGACAATCCATACGGAATTATCCAGAGACGACTGAGGGTCCTACATCTTCACCGTCCAAAAGTCCTTCGACTAGTCCTTCTAAAAGTCCGTCCACATCCCCATCAAAGAGTCCAAGCAAAGCACCTTCTACATCTCCAAGCAAAGCGCCTTCTAAATCGCCATCCACATCTCCTACGAGCAGCCCTTCTAAATCTCCAACCACATCCCCGTCGAAATCGGTAAGCAGATTTTTGGATATGTACATATTTGGATTTGGAAGTATATTTCTCAAACTTAAGACTTCAAACCTTTCTCATTTATATCATATTTCATTAGCCCACATCCAGTCCAAGCTCATCTCCTTCGAGGAGTCCGTCAGAATCACCTACTAAAAGGCCATCAAAAACGGTAAGCTTGCTTTAGGTCCACATCTCAAACGCATTTTGTATGCATTATTCTTATTTTTTCTCTTTCTTTATGTCAAATCACCCAACAGCCTACATCCAGTCCAACATCAGATCCAACATCCGACCCTTCTAAGAGTCCAAGTAAAGCACCTGTGATTAGCGTAAGTTGTTGCTCTTTCGCTCTCCATTACTATGCACATATACTGACATATGTCTTTTTATTTGTCTTCATTCTCTAGTCGCGTCTACTCATTACAGATCAAGCCTCCAAGCATCGGCGGCTACCTGTTGTTCCCTTCACATGCAACCGTAATACAAATTGCAAGTGCCCAGTGGGGTCTTATTGCCCGGCAAACTCTGATCTTCCCAAGGCGTGTGCTGGGGCTACTTGTTCCTCACAAGGATGTACTAATCCAACATGTACGACAGTTACTATTGATCCCCAAGAGAAGACTCTACTTGGAAAGTTCCTATCAAAGGCAGGTGATCTTTTCGAGCCTGAACTCAGTGTTGGTCTTTCTATCAATATTTATTGGGACGTCAGTGCTGCATCATTCAATGGTGGTAATGGATTTGGACTGGATATTCCTCTTCCTTTCGACTTTCTTCCAGATATCAGCCTCCTCTTTAATGCTCCACCATTTCATTGCCTAGACAAGCCCAAATATGTACTGGCTGGAATTGGTTTAAGTACACCCCTTTCTACATCTCTCCCATTGCGGACCAGACGAACTACAGACGAGTCCATTAGAGGAACTATTAAAACTATGGCTACTGAGAGCTTTGAAAATGCAAAGAAATTTAAAGACAACTTTAATAAGTACAGGCAAGACGTTCAAGAGAATGTAAAAGCCGTTCTGTCAGGAAATACTATTGGATTCGGACTTGGGTATGGCTATGATACCGGTTTTAATGAAGTACAAGGTAGATATGATTGGTCTGAGACTTGTGGCGGTGGTAACAGTAACCCAAGTCCTACCACCTCAAGTCCACCTAGTAAATCTCCTTCACAAGCCCCGACGGTGAGAATACATATCACACCTTGTTTTGTTAGTGTGTCACCACCATGTCATATATTAACCACTCGTCTTATGTTTCTTATGATTACTCATCCACTTTCTGCACTCAGACAAACCCAACAGCCAATGTAAGTTTCTTCTTTTGTTCAATTTTCTTTACTATCTAATACCCACACCACATGATATGCTCATAAATTTATACGCTTGCAACAACAACTTGATCAGCCAACAAAAGCACCAAGCTCTAGTCCTACCTCAAACCCTACTATGAGCCCTACCACATCACCTTCCTCAGACCCTACCTCATCTGTTCGTCGAAGAATTCAGGACAACTCTCTTTCGCTTGTTGAGCTACCGAAACAGTCAAGGGCACTGCAGTCAACAAAGCCGTCAACTCAGCAAGTCACCAATGTCATATCCGTACTTTCAACTGCCTTGGGTAGTGGCAACGTTCCATTTTGTGTGGGTCAGTGTGATGACACCCCTCGGGATTCCTCAAAAGTCATTCAAGGAGTCTTTACTTCCAGATTTACTTCAGAATGTGATGGAGTACGCCTTTCTGCATTGGTATCTGATGCAATCACAGTGAATACAGTACTTTATCTTACACTGAATCAAATTAGTGAAGATGTTGCCGATGAGACTGTCGACTTTTTGAGTACCATCAAGCTAGGTGACTTTGGCATTGAAAATGTTGAGCTAGTGCTTGAAGTTGACGCTGATCCTAGCATTGAATTATCTCTTTCTGGAGATCCAGCTCTTCCAGCCATTGACAGAGACAACACCGACACTACCTCTTTGTTCTTCTATGACTTGTTTGATGGACTCAAATTCGAAATTGCGAGCAGGATCAGTCCGGGCGGTGCCAGCCTAGAGCTCTCAGCGAGCACTGTTCCACAAATTGACCCTAACGACAATGGCTTTGCCATAGTAGATGTCGATGGCAATGGCTTTTCTATATTTTTTGACTATGAAGTTCTTCCTCTACGAGCAGTGGGTGGTGTATCAAGAACACAAATTACAAAACTTGGCTTGAGACTACCCTTACGGATTTGTGTTCAAGATTGTGATGGTTCGGACCCAGAGATCTTTTATTTGGAAGGAGAGGTATCTGTATCACAGGTTGTTGGGAGTACTACACCACCAGCCACTCTTCTTGGTGGCAAATTAGAACTGGTTGGGGAGTGGAACAATGCATTTGGATTGCCGTTTTTGAATGTTTTCAATGTTGTTGCTGGTGCGGAATTCGACTTGAGTAAGGCTGTTGGTACAGGCATCCCTCCTCCAAGTAGTCTCCTCCTAGGTGCTACGGCGTGTCTTGGATCAAGTGAAGCCTGTGAACTACTAGATCCCGCCGCAAAGAACTATATATTTGGAGCTGCTTACATTGGTATCAACACAGTAGTTCGGGAAAAGAACTTTTTCTTCGGTCTAATCTCAAGCTTTACTATTGAAGAGTTGCTTAACGTTGCAAATGAAGTTGATGGTGCGAATTTAGACAGCCTGATTGCTGGCTTGCCGACAAGTGTGCTCGAATCTGGTATCACTCCCGTCAATGCTGATGATCCTACAATATCATGTGGGCCTGTTAACACCACTGCACTAGCAACTGGTGAAGAGGAACTCAATCTTGACTGTTATGCCTGGGTTGCTATATCACCCTTTGGTGAGAATGAGATTGAGTCTATCAATCTAAATATACCAAAGGGTATTGGATTTTCTGGAAGGCTTAAACTCTTTGACTTTTTCGAAGTTGAAGCTGAAGCACAGGTAAGAGACTAGATACTGGAAGGGTGTCTTCTTCTTTTGATTCATTTCTGACATATCCTTTCTGCTTCATGTTTCAGATTGATGTCATTGATACAGTTCTTCCAAGTTTCTTCCTTGATGCAAAGTTAGAACTTTCTCTTCCTCAAGACGACCCTTTCCTCTCTATTGGAGAGAACTTAACTGCTGATAATACTGGAGTTGAGGGTGGTAAGTAGTTGCTCATTTGAAGGAGGGCGTGTTCTATATTCTTTCTTGCTTCTGATACAACATATATGTCTATCATCTTGATTTCAATTTCAGCCGCTAGAGTGCTCATAGACTACAAAACTGGTCAATCAGTACTTGTGGATATTCAAGCTGCTTTTGCAATTCCGATCCTTCGATCGTATGGAAAAGTCACCATTGTAGTCAATGATGACGGTGCTTTATTGGAGGGTGAAATCAAATTTCTAGAGCTGTTGAATCCAACAGTTAAGATTGAATGGGATGTAAGTACTCTTCTACAATATCTCTTCACTAAACTACTTGAACTTTGTCTCTTACCCTTCACTACATTATCTTTCTGGCTGATACTAAAGTGGGCGTTTAACAACTTCTATGCCGAGTTTGGAGACATTGTATTCGTCCCTGCTGTTCTTGAACTGAACCGGCTAATCTTGGACGTTGAAACAAAGCCAACATTTATACTCTTGTTTGAGATTGATATTACAGTCTTGAGCTTTGCTGACATTGGTGCATCTCTACTCATTGTAAGTTTGAATGTTAACAATTTCGTTTTTGCTTACCGTCAACTTACCAGTTGTTTCTACTTCTCATATCTGTAGGAAGAGAGAAACAACGGCCAAGATTTGTTTGTTGACTTTACACTTGTGGTAGACGTTGAGCTAGTTGAAACTACAGTGAAAGGTGATGCCACCTTGGACCTTGTGATGATTGAGGATACCGAGTTTGGCTCGTTTGATGTTTCAGTAGCGTGGGGAGGAGCTGCTAAAGCAGTCGCTGAATTTGTTGAGGGTGCCGTCACAGCAATAGCAGACGGAATTACAAATACTGTAAATGCAGTAGGAGACGCTATTGTAGAAATCGGAGAAGCCATTTTAGGTTTTATTGATGAGGCACCTTTCATAGGGGCCGCATTTGATGCAGTGGCGACGGGTGTTGAAAACTTTGGGGCCGGTTTACAGGATCTAGTCACAACTGGTGACCCAACTGCATTAGCAGAAGCCGCTATAACTTTCGCCACAGATTTCGCCAATGCCTTTAATGAAGTGGATTGGGAGGATGTTGGAAATACAATCGTTGACGGTTTAGAAGATGCAGGCTTGTTCATCACTAATGGTATTGGATTGTCTTCTCAGTCCGATTCTAGAAACACCATCACTTTATCTGAGAAAGATCAGTGGGATTGCAACTTACTTCGTACGGATGTTACCACAACAACATGCTGGAAGGTCTGCCTAATTGGATGTAAAGTATGCACTAGCAGTACCGACCGGGGAGAACCAAAGTCAAATCCAACTTGTGTGGCTGAGGCACAGGTGCTTTTGGAAGAGACTCGAGCCATGCTTGACATGGCTGGTACTATCGGTACAGGATCAAAGATAACCACGGATGGTAATGCTGCAATACTACGGGAAGATCGTGATTCAATACCACAGGCAACTTTTGATGATCTTTCTGGATCGGTACCTTACAGTAAAGATTGCTCGTCGGTATCACTTACAAAAAAGATCAGTGGCTCTACAAAGACCCTTGATAATAATGCTGCTGGAGGAATATCCAATTCTGATACAGCCTTTCAAACTGACGATATGGTGGATGTTGACTTTACCCCCCCTTCCTGTAATGGAAATACAAGGCGACTCAACGCGGATGGATCGTCCACATCTCAAGCTTACTTGGATTCACTGTTGACAGGAATTGATAAACTGAAACAACAAGTCAACCAAACAGTGAATAAAGATATGACTGGTGTTGACCCAAGTATAAAGACATACCAAGAAGATGTGGAGCCAATACCCCTCACAATTGGGTTTGATAATAATCCAAACGATCAAGTGGTTGCTATTACATGTTCTGGATTACCCGGTTTGGCAACATCAAAAAGACCACGAATCTTAACTTCTGACCCTGACTGCAAAACAACAGTAGTCTACACGAAATTATCAGAAACTGTTGATGTACCAAGCCAATACCCCTGTGGTACGGTGGAACTCACTAGAAGGTGGAATGTCACTGATACATGTGGACAGAGTGATTATGTTGATCAGTTTATCTATTTAAAACCTCGATCACCTATCTGGACAGAAAATCCGTGGAGTGAAGCTGTGAGTGATACTAATTCTTATCACAAAATGTATGATTTAGACCTTTTCAACTCTCACCTTCGTCTTTCCTTTAGGAATTCACCTTTTCAACCTCAGCTGAAACTTTTAGCCCCGCGATAGACAATAGTTGGCCAACAGCTAAGAGTGAGTGTGGTTATCCCGTGAGCTATGGATCTGACAATAGCGATATACCAGAGAAAGTTGCAGGGGAATGTGGTCTGTGGTTGATGACGCGAACATGGGAAGCATTCCTTGACATCAACTACTCCCCATTAAATGAGACATGTGCAACAAATGGAAATCCTGAGCCACCAACCAGCACGATTGATCAACTTTTCTATGTAAAGGATGACGAGGCCCCTACAATTTTGGAAGGAATCCCTGAAGTTGTTCGCATTCCCTTCTTCGACAATTACAACTCCGACCGTTTGAATGCCCTTCTGATTGAAGATATAGCAACTAATCAGCAAGCTAAAGATGGGGGTCTTACTGCTGGAGATGTTACCTTGACATCGGAGGATACTGCCATTATATTTTCACATGCCGATCTTGACAATCAGAGTACATGCCGTGCTGATGGAATTGCACACTTTTGGCGTACTTGGACCGCGTAAGTTGAGATTTCATTTTGACTTTAGGCGTGCTGTCATGATATCATACTCTAACTCGTCATCTCTTACTCTTTCTCTCTCTTAGATCGGACAAATGTGGCAACAAAGATACATTTACTCAGAAGATCATCCTTGAACACCCTCCCGAAGTAAAGACTTCAACGACCTCCCTTGAGGATGGTACATACAGTTTTAGCACGGGAGTAGTTCAATCCACAAACACTTGTATCCCAGGGAAGCAAGTATCGAATGGACTCAAGACGTTCGAAGCGGACTTTGACTTTACAATAACATCAAACGTCTGCGCTGAAGGTGAAGATTGGGATGAGAATGGATGCCGTCTCCTCACTTCTTTAGATGATCCAGTTGAAGTTTTGTCTGTGGCTCCTGAGTATACTTATTTTCCAAGTAATGTAACTGTGCTGACAAACCAGTCAATCAGTGCTGATGAAGATGGTACCGGCAGACCAACGGGTGGAGCGTTTTGCAATACTCCATTTGAGATTGTACACGAAGATGATGCGGCTGAGTTGATCAGTTGTGGTGTTTGGGAGATTAAGAGACACTGGTTTATCCGACCAGTCTATCTCGATTGTGATGTGGTGACAGATCCTCGTCTTGTTACCGAGATGATACAAACCATCACGGTCAAAGACATTTTCCCTCCTCAATTCATCGACTTGCCTGATGCCGATGTTGATGTTCCCTTTTTGGTAGATTACGGTCCGGGTAATTCCAAGGTTGGCTTTCCCATAGTCCAAGAACAAATCGAGAGTGAAACACTACGAGCACATGCCGAAGAATTCAACACTGACGATAACTTTCTATTTGTTTCATACCAAACTACACTCTCATTTGTTGATGCAGTATCATATCAACAAACAAGGGAAGATGTATGTGAAGCTGGTTCACTTGCCACAGTCACGAGAACTTGGACTACTATGGATCGATGCGGACAGTCTGATACATGGGTTCAAACGATTGATATAACTCCGCCTGCACAAAAACTCTTTGGAGATGCTTCTGGCTACCAAGTGGCATCACCTGACGGATATGTACAGCTTCGTAAGAGCAACTTCTCTCATCCAATCATGAGTCAAGGAAACAAGTTTGGTTTGTGGGATTCTACAGTGTCTAGCTCTGAGAGGTTGGCTAATTCAATTGGCATTGATGACAGCTCTGCGGTATCTATTGTTCTAGACAGCTGCCCTACCAATAGTCTGAAGCAAGAGTATCTACCTGATGGAGACTTGTTATATATCGGAGGAGGTAAGTCTATGTGTGCTGCTTAAATCCATTCTCTATGCGCAGTATCTCTAACACGACTTCTTATGCTGTTTAGGTAAAAAGTGCAACACTAAAAAGTTAAACAGTGTCGTGGAACTTGATGCTGATACATCTCCGGTGAACTTTGAATCGGCCACTCAGGCCATCCAGTCCATGTCTGATATTATCTCTGAAGGACCTGAAGACTTGCTCACAGGTCCACAGACGATTAATTGCACTACTCCCAATGTTCCTACTTCGTGTAATCCTTTGAAGATGGCTTCCATCGATCCAATTCAAGTTTCTCCCGAAGTGTCTAGTAATGAGCTCATTCTTACTAAGAGTACTCTTTCTTTTGTATACAACTTGTTCAATGTTGATATGAACAATTGGTTCTATAATACTGAGTTATTCCAGACCATTCAAGAGGTTAGGGTTGAAGCAGAGGGTTTTGTATTTGTCAATGTTCTTGACAACGTTGACGTTACAGAATTAAGCAACGGCGATTACAACATCAGTCGAGCTTGGGGTGATACGCTTGAGTCTTCCCAAATATGTGACGTATCCTCAGCCAATAGCCAGTCCATGCCTATCCTCGGAAACTACAACAACTCATCGAATGTTACCTTGACATATGGAATCCGAGAAGTTATCACCGGGGATTACGCACAAGATCCATCGACTCATTTACTCATCAACCTGAGAACAAACATTGAATTAATCCAAAGTGGTGATGGTGTGACTGTGGCAGATGTTGCCCCTTGTTCAGGTCTTCGCTATCGATTTTCAAAGAATAAAGAAGCTAGTATTACAAAGGGATCCTATGTTTTGCCCAATCAAATGTCTTCATTTGAGATGTGGAATTATGAATGGAATGGTCAATTAATAACGAACGGAGCACAGGTTGATATGCGCACAGTGACGACTCCTCCTATTAGTCTATACTTCCCTGATGAGTCTAGTTTTTGCCCCCCAATGCAAGGTTCCTTGCCTTGGGAGTAAGCATCTTGTCAATAGCACCAATCCAAACAGCCGTTAACACACAATCACTAACAAAAGTGGACCATACATCCTTTCTTTGGTCCCCCCTTACTACATACCGTGGTAAGGGCTTTTTCTCCACCAATTATTGGCCGTCTTGTCGTGGCGGTGGAGCTTAACACCAGGGAGATATGATACTCTCTAGCAACTAGGAGCCAATTAGATAGATAAACAATAAATAATCTTATGTGTTACTTGATAATGCCAGTCCTTATAACAATTATAAAACTAGTTGACGATTGGCACAAAAGTTTGCAGCGCATGCCATGTATCTCTTTCCATTCCACATCACAGAAGACTGAGTGCTTGTGCCCTCCTCCTCTACTGGCACTTGAAGAGTGAGTTGACACAAATGATTTACTTGACGTGAATCGAGGGTAGACGATCTAGATCGAATCTCAACAATACTTTGAAGCTTGGGCAAGACAATATTATTCTCCATAGCCTTGGCAGCAATCTCAATCCAAAGGTATTCAATGACAATGGCATTAGCTACAATGGCATTATTATTCCATTGTGAAAGAGTGGATTCATGTACCTCAATAACCTTGTTGATACAAAGTAGATCACCAATTGTAGCCGTAATCAAACGGACAAGCCGCACACACTCTCCAATACTTGAAAGATAATCTCGTAACTTTCTTGACTTGATAATGTGCAATCTATCCTTGGATGATAAGCTGCTTGAGATGTATTCCATAATCTTGTTTCCTTGTTGCAAATCTTTCTCCGTACTAGTGATGATACATTGCCAATCTTTTGCTAGTTTGACGTACTCATTACCCAGTTTACTTTGTAAAATCTCTTCTAGGTCACCTTTCTCATTGTTGGAATCGGCAGCTTGAGTACCACCCTCCTCAAACGAGGAGAAGTTACCGAAATCATCAGCACCTAAATCATTCTCTGGCGGAGTTGTTGATTCAGGTATATCACTTGATCCCTCAAATGAACCAAAGTTATGGTCTTCGTCGTTTGTTGCTGGTTCTTTATTCTGAGCTGTGGGAGCCTCAAACTGACCAAAGGTATCATCTTCCTCCTTGGCATTGTCAGCGGAAGGATCGGCTTGTAGTAAATCATCGTTGTGTGAATCTTGGTCAATGTCTGTGGAAGTGAAAGCCTCAAAGTCTCCGAAATCATCATCTTCGGTGGTAGCTACTTGAGCAACATTGTCTTCTTCTTCACCATCATCCTGAGCTGTGGCTTCTGTAAAGGCATTAAAATCCCCAAAACTTGCATCTTCTTCATTGTTTTGGTCTGGTTCAGTTTGGACTGGCTCAGAAGCTGGTGGGACGACATTATTGTTATCATGAGGATCAAATAAATTATCACCGACTTGCTCGGCAGTTGGGGAGAAGCTTTCAACCTCTGTTGTAACTTCTGGTAAGCTGTTGGTATTGTTTGTGAAGTCTCCAAAGATCATATCTTCATCGTTTGAATCCGGCTTAGGTGGTTCATTGTCATCAACATGACCTACTGAAGACGCCTCTCCAGTATCTTGGAAGGCACAAAAGTCACTGCTTTCCACAACGGTGGTAGATGCATCCTGTGTCTCTAAAATTGGTGGTGTTGGGTTAGAGTCAACTTTGTTCTCCTCTGGATCTTTAGCCGGATCATTCTCGATGTGAGTTTTTGGTGCAAATGTGTCTAAACTTGGCAAGTGCACATCGTGATCTTGACTGATCATGTCAAACGGAGAAGTTAAGTTGTCTTCACTAGATGCTGTCGCTTCTTTGTCAGTTTCCTCTGGCATTGTATCAGAGCTAGGAGCTTCGAAATCTCCGAACTCGTCATCTTGAGGAGCGTCTTCACAGGGCACTATGTAATCTACACCACTGTTTGCAGAGTTGAATGAGTTTAATGGGGGCAAGGGCTTATCCTCAACACCAGCCAATGAGTCAAACACGGATAGCTGCAGCTTGTTATCACCTTCAGCCTTATCAGCATCGCCAAGTTCAGAACTGATAGTGTTAGTGCCCATGGGATATTCAATAGTGCCAAATTCGTCAACACCTGAGGTGAATTCAACTTCTTCACTGTCGGGATGTTCATTGACAGGATATTCGTTGGTAGGCGAGGAAGTATGTGCATCGGCCTCGCCATCATCAGGCATGATGTTCTCCTCAGGTTTGCTTTCGATCTTAACACTTTCGTCAGGTTGGCTCTGTTCCGTCGTATTGTCTGCGCTGCCCAAAGAAGGTGAGAATGCTCCCAAGGATGGTAATGGTGCATCTTGTACCTCAACCAAAGCATCGAACACTGATAATTTATTGTCGTCACCGGTATCATTCTCATCTCTTTCGGCACTATTGTTATTTTCATCATCGACGGAGGGAAATGGATCAGGTTCAACCTTCTCTTCGTGACCAAAGCTAGTATCGAATCCATCATCGTCGTCATCGTCATTTGTCGCACCATCGTCTAAACCTGCATCATTAAGATCGCCAAAACTCTCATCTGTGCCGTCGTTAAGTTCAGCAGCTGGTGGCGAGTTGGTGTCAGCTTCATCGTCATGTTGCTGTTGTTCCACTAAAGAACCGAAAGCGTCTGAAACTGACATAGTAGGTTCACTACTCCCTAAAGCAGGAGGTCTTTCTGCTGACGGCACATCTTCTTCAATGATATTATTGTCTACAAAGCCCCGAGATGTCTCTGCAACCGTATTAAAGTCTCCATATGTACCAAAGCTTTCATCTTGTACTTCTTCTTCTTTTTCTAATACCTCTTCGGCGGATGAATCCGTCTTTATGTCATCATCAATCTGGTTTGTCACAGCATTGTTAGCTGCTCCATCTGAGGGGGTGAATCCTTCTTCTTCCTCGACATGATCGAATTCCCCGAATGAATCCTCTTCAATATCATTAACATAATTTGATTGCTCTACATTTAATGGCATCGGCAGCTGTCCTTCTCCTTCTTCTTGTACACTGTCAAAGTTGCCAAACTCGTCGTCATCCTCATCTCCTCCTCCTTCTTCTTCTAGTTGAGGCTGGACAATACCAGCAGCAGCCGGCGGCGGTTCCTCTTCTTCAATATCTCCCTCGTCCAATGTATTTCTATCATCGTCTCCCAACACGGGAGTATTAAACTCCAAGGGTGCCAATGGTAAATCCTCAACCTCTCCCAATGAACCAAAGGCATCTGATATAGACATTTGCTTTTGATGTCCTGCGGCAACATTATTACCTCCGCTACTCCCACCACCAACACCAAAGTTTGAATAATCAACATTTGTGGTGTTATCATCAACAACAACTGAAGGTGAGGGGTATGTACCCAATAAATATGCAACACTTGGACAATCCACGGCGTCAAATGTTGGCAGCGCAATAACCAAATGTGAATTACTATCCAATGCATTTAAAATTAACTTCATCTTCTCTTCAACACTCATATTATTAGTATCATTATCAAACGGTGGTAGAAAATGTCCTTGTATCATTGCAATTATACGTAACAGAACATAAAATTGTGTTCGTGATATTAATGTACCAATGTTTGTTGGATCAACAATATTCCATAATAGACGGAGTGTTGAACGGTGTATATTTGATGTTGTTAGGAAGGGTACTAATAGTTTACCTTGTAGACGTATTTTATCTTCTTCATTATTAGTAAAGTTGTTATTATTGTTAGTGGTAGTAGTTGACGATGGAGGTATAAAAGGGATAGAAAAGTGTGTTGCCAATAGATGTGAGGCGTATGCTCTTTCAAGTGGGGTTGGTTTATATGATGTTGCTGTTGGAAGAGGGCTCATCTCTTATCTTTTTGATGTTATGTATTGTCAATTATCGTACTTTAATATCGATACAACTCTATGGTAGCAGTGTTCAAAAATACAATCTATCTGGTATAAACAACTTAATACTTATGTATTTGTTAACTAATCTTTGCTGTTTGCTGCAACTAATATAGTTTGCTTGATATGTAATTGATATCGTAATGATAATATATTCTGAAACTTCAAGGCTGAAACTTAAAAATTAAAAACTTATAGTAGCTACCCAACCCATTGTGATGATTTGTGGTGATGATAGCACATGTACAATGTTGTAATGGCAATCAAGTACCCATGCAGCAGTCATTTACCACCTTCAGCACATTTCTAGAGATAAGGGCAACACTTTTACAGCCACTTGTTGGCAGATTATCCGTGTGAAACTTCAAAACCTGACCAACACCTGGGCAATGCTTGGCTGTCTAGCACCCCCCTAGAGATGTAGGCTAGCAAATATACTGATGGATTGGCATTGCCTGGGTACCTAACAAGTTAATAAACACTTGCCGCGCCTTTGTAGAGGTGCTGGTTGCACTTTTACAGCCATGTGTAGGCCGACATCTCGCCTCAGATTGGGCTAAAATTTCCAAATCAGCCCAACATTTGGCCACACCAACCCCTGTTGTGATGGTTTGTGGTAATGATAGCACATGTACAATGTTGTAATGGCAATCAAGTACCCATGCAGCAGTCATTTACCACCTTCAGCACATTTCTAGAGATGAGGGCAACACTTTTACAGCCACTTGTTGGCAGATTATCCGTGAGAAGTACTAACTTCAAAACCCTGACCAACACCTGGGCAATGTTTGGCTGTCTAGCACCCCCCTAGAGATGTAGGCTAGCAAATATACTGATGGATTGGCATTGCCTGGGTACCTAACAAGTTAATAAACACTTGCCGCACCTTTGTAGAGGTGCTGGTCGCACTTTTACAGCCATGTGTAGGCCGACATCTCGCCTCAGATTGGGCTAAAATTTCCAAATCAGCCCAACATTTGGCCACACCAACCCCTGTTGTGATGGTTTGTGGTGGTGATAGTACATGTACAATGCTGTAATGGCAATCAAGTATTCAAGTTAGCTTGTTGGTGTTTGTCTTTTTTCAGATTGGTCAAAGTTCTGATTCCCTTCCAGCTTTTTATCAATGTTTTTCCATGCAGTGGTGCTGTACTTGGCCATTAAGTATTCATGAAGGAGGTTGCTAGGTTCAGATCTGCGCCAAAAGTCTGCTTCTATTGAATGCCATACTTAATTTAACTTTCTTTATTTTGGCCTCTCTTTATTGACTTAGTCTCTCAATCATCCACTACGCCCCCCAAACCCTACTAAAACATTTGAAAAAGACCTTTCTTTACAAAACAATCCCAACATAATCAGTAGTCTCCTCACTCTGTAGCATTGGTATTAATCTTTCTCCAAATACATTCATTAACATATCAACATTAACACGCTTCACCTGTTCATCAATCGATACACCCTGGATATATATTCGTATGGCATTTAATATTGCCATTTGACACATTTGTATTTCATATATCCGTTCTTCTTTATTTCTTTTACCATCCTTTCCACTGTTACCACCATTGGTTAATTTCGTCAATTCATCTTCCCACTTATTCCAATAGTCACTAACAACTGGTAATAAAAAACAATCAATGGCACGTACACCAAATAATGATATACCAACAATACCGCCATAGATGGTACTTAATGGTTTTGACTTTTTTGATACAGCCAATGTCGATGTTAATAACTTAATAATACGTGGTTTTAACGTAGTATATTGATTACTATATATATTCGATGCTTTTAATAAAGTTCGTGCTGCCAATTCACGTAATGACCAATGATCTACATCTCCACCCTTGACTTCCGGATTGCATAACTTCTTTGCAACAATACATGTACCAACCGGGACAAACAATTGATGCAGGAACAAATCCAAGTGTATATGATTATTATCTAACATTGCATCAAATAGTAAAATCAACCTCTTATAATAACCAATTGTACTCATATAACTACTATTGTTATTACCAACAATTGATGAAGATTTAGACATTAATCCAGTAGATATAAATCGACTAATAAATGGTATTAATTCCTGTAATCCAACATTGGATCGTAATCCGATTAATACACTGTTAACTTCCTGTATTGACGATATTGGATTATTAATTGTTGATATTACACGTTTATAATACAATTGTAATTCCTCGGATAATATACGATTTTGTAATTCACGTATACGTATTGATGAATCATCGTTAGTATTACTTTTGGTTATATCTTCATCAACCAATTCCAATACAGGAGCAGCCACCAAATCCTTATTGCCACCCTCAGTATTATTCCAAACATCATTCATCGGTATCCTAGGCTGTATACCATTAACAGCCAACCAATGCAATGTCATACCAATTTCACAGGGTGGTTTAATTGACATTTCAGATTGCAAATAGGAATTTAAATCAACTCGTTTTGGTATATTTGATGCAGTCCCTAACAATGAGGCTTTTCCAGTGGTATTTTGTACTAACTGATTATGAGGCGTGGTGATATCGTCCTCGTCTGTCGAAAGTGGTATACCACTAACATATAACTTATCAGATCCACGCCATGACAATGCCAAGTTGATATCATCATGGTGTATTAATCGACGTCGTTTTACTTCTCTACCACCCTGAGTTGTTGCATCATGAGTAGGTTTTTTCTTGGAGTTGGTAGTATCGTTGCCGGCCGCACTACTTACATATCCGCCCTTATTCGAATGACGATTAACAACTGCCGATTCACGTACTAATGACGTGATGTGCTGTTCTACTAGATTGGTTAGGGTTGCTTGTGTTGCTGCTTGCATACTGCTTCTGACTTCTGATCTTCAAGATTGCTTTTTACACTTGATTTTGGTCGGTATCCTTTAGAAAGCTTGAAATACAATTTCAATTGTATTTGGCAATCTATAGATCAAGAAATACAAACTATTATACCCAAATATACTGTATTAATACCCATTATATCGACTTTATACCCATTAGGTATTGAAATATAGAGTGTCTTTATATTTTGGCCATTTTGGCTTTGTATTTTGCCAAACAAGGGGAGCACCCGGCCAGTTGTTGGGGTAAAGATTAGAGTGCTTTGCTTTAAAAGATGGATTATACAGTTATGTACTGGTTATGCCGCGCAGCTTGAGCGCGGGATGCATGGTGTCAAGCACC
>Ga0214481_100631_pt1 | contig 17230 bp, 11 predicted proteins | sample M1_20Mar14CPVII9_4_FD_165057 | JGI IMG/M metagenome (GOLD analysis project Ga0214481, IMG submission 165057) | Marine eukaryotic communities from Monterey Bay, California, United States - M1_20Mar14CPVII9sort6BwellG10 | ecosystem: Environmental > Aquatic > Marine > Unclassified | place: USA...
TGCCTACCCAGAATCGGTAAGGAGAGGAAACGGTCCTGGATCTTTACCATTACACTGTGCTTGTAACCTTGGCGGACGACCTGACACAGTAGAATATCTGTTCGGGTTGTACCCAGAGAGTTTAAATCTAACAGACACTCCACTATTTCTAATGTAACATTCTTATTCATACAAACTCGGTGGATACAGGATGAACCTTCCAGATCATATGATCCCTTGGTCATTCTGCGCAGCTCATCTATGGAAAGATCATCAGATCCACAGAAATCTTCCAACTCTTTAATCCAACTGTTCCTAGACGGCGAACCAATCCAACTATTACCGTTCTGTTGTTGATTCTGTTCTTCTTCGGACATGTTATGTTTATATTGTAACTTGTTTTCGTAATGGTGCCTTGGTGCTAATAACTTCGGTGCATATGAATGAACAAATTTACAAGACGGTCGAATATATATTGGCTCTGTGTAGTCCACTGATACCGAAACACTGATAATCTTAATAGCGTCAAATTTGAATCAATGGTTCTTTGTTGTGCCTGGTGTATCTATCCCTCACCAAGAGATATATCATCTATACGATATGTAACTCTAATAGTAGTTTATCAAAAATTACCAAAACTTTTATACTCCTCTTTCGTGCTTGATTATGAAATAACCGCTGAATCTGCTACTACCAAACTACTACCAATTGAAAAAGTATAAAAGGAAGCTCGAGAAGTCACCGTGAATAGCAGCACTGTTTAATACCAATTGATGGCCTCTACATAGCGCCTCTCATAACTCAAATTCAGGAGGACTAAGAAGATACCACTACCTTGGGTGTTCTGACCCGAGGGGGTGAAAACTTAACGCATATCACACTCAACGCATATCGCTAAAAAGTTCCTAGGTTCCTAGGTTCCTAGATTTTTTAGCGAAGGGTTCCTAGGTTCCTAGGTTTGGGTTCCTAGGGCTAGGATCAGGAACATAGGAAAACCATCAGTAATAGCATGGCGGCAGCATCGTCTTATGAGAGTTAAAACAATATACCACGCTAATCTATAAGAACATGTAGATTATTGCAGCAAGTTGTTTCCCCCTCTAATATTGATTTGTCATGAAGATATCGCCTATTGAAATTTTTACGATGGGCTGATGTCATGGTTGGCTTATTCCCTTTGTATCCTCGGTAGTAAGAATGCATATGCTAGGAGTTGTGGCATCATCGTACTCTACGGATAATCTCCGTCGATACATGCTCGGTGTATTGCAATGCTCATTGGATGGCATTGTCCAGGTGGCAAGGTATTATGACGAGTTTATCAATAGATGGACCAACCTTTACCACCGATTAGTGGATACTCAAGATTATAAAGGTGCTCTCCACCGAGTATAAATTTTAGAGTCGCTTGCACGGCGTAGAAATAAGTGCATAAGATATGAGTCACCCAAATAACAATGTCGGTGCATGTGTAAATAATAATCACCAAGCGTATGGATTTCACGGAGATGATACCAATTATGATTATCTATACAGATCTGAAGATGAGGCTGCCTATCGTGAATTCTATGGATTAGATGATAATGATGATAGTTATCAATATCATTTCGGTTTCAATGGAAATAATGAAAATAATGTTGATGGTGCAGCAATAAACGCTGCGTTACAGATTGAAGAAGACGAAGCAACACGGAATGAACGATTATTTAAACAATTTATATTAAACTTTCATAATGGTAATTATGACGATGAGATTAATGCTGCCTTGAGTTCATTCTCGGCGTCTAATTCTGATGAGAGTTATAATGTTGGTGCACCACCAGCTAATAATTGGCAAGAAGAGAGGAGGGTACAAGCAATTACTATATTGAGAAATCAGATGGAAATGCAAATTCAAATGGCAACTCTAGATTTAGGTGTACTTTCCTCATTTCAGTTAGGGCCAGACGATCCGTCCTTTCAATCGGCTAATGATATGTTAGCAGAAAGTAGACCAATTCAATTGGATGAAATGTTAGATTTATGGAAGAGATTGGGGGTTGCCTTTAGTAAGACGAAACAAGTACGGCATACCAACACACTTCAAATTAAAAATGTTGAAATTAGTAAAGAAGTGATGGATATGTTAGTAGCAACAAACATCGGAGGAAAGATTGACAGATGTATAAAGTTTACAAACACAAATCTTTGTGGAGAGGGGATTATCTCTCTATCAAAGTTGATTCAGAACAATCCGACAGTAAACTCTCTACAGCTAACTCACAATTCAATCACTGATATCAACGCTGCAGTCACTTTATCCAAGGCACTCAAGCCTCGACTACTAATGAATAATCTTGACTTGTCAAATTGTAATCTCGGCAATGATCCCAATATCCTCGCGGCAATACTACAATCTGATGTAATGATGATGACACTCGACTACAACAATATTAGTTCACCCGGTGCAGTCAAGATAGCAGAATATCTCGAGGATAATCCACCAGTACAAAATCTCCGTCTCAATAATAACAACTTTACTGATGAGGATGCTAGTCTCTTTGCTCAGGCATTGAAGAAGAATACAAATTTACGATTCTTATTTCTCGAGGGTAATAGTTTCACTGCGGAGGGCATTAAGTCATTGATCAAGGCTGTGTATGATCCTACTAGTCTCAACAGTATCTCAGAGAGCAATCACAAGTGTCTATTATACATACTCCCACCGGAGGAATTGACTACTATCTTACATCTCCCGTATCAGCTTTGCGAGTTACGGAAGAATAGGAAAAGTATTACTTGCATTACACAGTAAAGAATCAATGTTACATTATCTTGATGAGGAATTTCCAGTTGAATTGATGCCCGAGGTCCTTGCCTTTGTTCAAAAAGAGCCCGACAGAAGAAAGATCAGAAATATGATGTATAATTTCTTGCGGTATTGTCCTCCTTCACTATATTCCTTTCGTGGTGCTTTATCGTCAAGCTCTAAGAAGAGGAAGAGGGAGCAACAGGAACACTTTATTTGAGAAGATCCCACTATCTCAAGCTCGTTTGGGGGTGAAGGACTGCAGATCGGGACCTTATGTACAATAGATTTCAAAACTAAGAGATGTGTTTGAGAGGGACAGATATCATTATGAGAATATCCTAACTTATGCTTCAGATATGCACAACCGACTGTACACCAAATCTAACCCGCCCTTACTCTATACCGTCTCCCATCTTGCCACTGTCAAATCACCTTCGGGATCATATACATTACTCCCTCGTCCCATTTCCAGTGCCATGTTTTCTCTCTTCTTTATCTTATATGCCTTATATATTATCCATAGTTTGATACATACAATGAGCCCAACTAACCAACAAATGTACCCAATGTAGACTGTAAACCAATCCATCGTTCCATATATTTGACTAAACAAGTGTAGTCCGCTCTGCACTTGATATATGCCCAACGCAAAGATGATCAATCCACTTATACGATGTACCAAAGTCCATAGAGTACGTGCTGATATTCCCTTATCATTCATTGTTGATCTGAGTATAGCCCCTGGAGTATGATCGTCTTCATCATCAGTGATAAACTCCCTCGGTGGTCGTAAAAAGCCATTGGCAGTTTGAAAACTAATCAACATCAACAGTAATAATCCAACGATGTGATGAAGTTCTTTAAAATGTCCTCCAGTCCCTTCACCCTTCATTACTGCACTAACACTCAGCATCTCATTCATGTTGGTAATAGCTATACCCACTGTAAAGAATGTCAATGCAAATACTAACGAATTAAGTAATACATGTATATATATCCAATATGTTGGTACATAATTTCTAAATATTGCTGATGATATAGATGATGGTAAGAGGAGGCCAAAGACTATTGTTCCGACTGTACCGTGTGCAACCCATGCTGATCTGTGAGATGTTGTAGTAGTTATGGTATTTGATGATGATAACTCTGGTGTATCTTCTTCTTGCTGTTGCGATGTTGTTGATGAAGCTGGAGTTGTACTCTCCTCTTCTAGCTTCTCCTCTTCAGCCTCCGCCTCTTCTAATAACTCATCGGCAGCCTCTTTCACATCAGTTTCTTCCATTAATGTTGAATCTGATGTTTCAATTACCGACTCTTGCTCTGGTGGTAGATAAACATTGGGTGGTGGTATTTCTTCTTCCTCATCATCTTCAAGAGTACCAATTGCCTCTTCTGTAATGAAATCCTCATCATTTTCAACAATAGTTTCCTCTGGTAGTGTTGTAGATTGTGTGGTAGGATCTGTTTGTTCTATATTTCCAGTATCTCCCAACTTTGTATCAACTACTGCTATCTCCTCGTTTTCATCAACAGGCTTATTATTCTCTACTACCTCCTCTTCCTTACCTTCTACAACTTTATTATCCGAACAAGGCTCAAAGCTACACCCAGTTTTAGGATCCCTTGATACAAATGTACCATCTGGACATTCATTAACATCATCTGTGCAAAATATATCATTATTATTCGTATCTTCTGCAATTATACGATTGTTTTGTGGTGTATATTGAAGAGCATTGATATGGGGGAGGTAAATGACTGCTGATAATATTATGTAATTAAGTAATGAACAGAGTGGTATCCTCTTTTGATTGACGATCACCACCGTCATATTGCACATCACAGGTCGATATTATATTGATGATGATCTCCTGCAATAAACTATTGTTGACGGAGCTTGATATACTAATTATTTGAGGCCAAGGCTGAGCTATTCAAAGCATATCTTTAATTAGGGAATAAAAAAGATACCTAAAAAATCTTTGATCTGCTCGGCTAGGGTAATAGATGAAATGTTGAGCCCTAGGTATTGCAATAACTATTGTTTGCGTTTGCGATATGGTCCTGGAATAGAGTTAGTGGTGCCGCCGCCGCCGCTGTTGATTATTGATACGAAGCATAGAAGATCAGTAGAGACATTGATAAGTATCTTTAGAGGTACCTTAACATGTCGACAGGAAAAGAATGGATTACTAAGTTTGAAGGTCTATGTGCATCAGATGATCTATCAATCGACAAACTACGTACGATGGTTGAGGAGATAACGCCACAAGATTATGTCCCCGATGGCGATCTTAACATTTTAGCAGGTTCATCGTTCCTACATAAAGTTTGTATGAATAAGAATATCACATTAGAAATAGTCGAGTATTTGTTGAACTTATATCCCACAGCAATGGATAAAGAAAATTCAGCATTCCCACTACACTTGGCTTGTTGCAACAAGGATTGTCCAAACGAGGTGGTTGAACTGCTGCTATCATCGTGCATCAATAAAATCAGAAATTACCTTTTAAAGCATATCTGTTATATGAATGATGATTGGGGGGATATGGGATACGGTACTAATGATTATGGCGGCACTCCTCTACATTTTTATCTATCACGAACATCAAATGTTGATCTTAACATTGTCAAAGAGTTGGTAAATGAAAATGCAGAATTGATAGTATCGGCTGATGAAGACACAAAGTGCACTCCAATACACATTATCATGAACAACAAAAGTATTGGTGATATGTTTGATGTGGTGAGATATCTCGTTGAAACAAATCCCGATTCTCTCCTGGCAAAGGATTCTAAATATGGTCATACTCCTCTTCATGTTGCATGTAATAATGGGCACATCACAACAAAGACAATCAAACTCCTTCTACAAGCTTGTCCCGATTCTATTCATGAACGAAATATTTATAGTTCGCTACCCCTACATTGTCTCACGGACACAGTTGTACAAGATGATAAAGTAGGAATTGATATTTTGAAGCTCTTACTCGAGGCACATCCTGACTCGGTATCAGAAACTGAAGGCTACGGGCATTTGCCGTTGCACTTAGCTGCTTATAAAAAATCATCAGGCTTTTGTAAATTACTTGTTGATGCCTACCCAGAATCTGTAAGGAGGGGAGATGGTTTCGGTCATTTACCACTTCATAATGCATGTGACTATGGCGGACGACCTGACACGGTAGAGTATCTCTCAGGATTATACCCAGAAAGTCTTCAAATCAGAAATAATGGAGGTTATTTACCGATTCACTGTGCAGCCGGTAGTCCTGGCGACAATACTGCTGAAATTGTCAATGTCTTACTCCGACATGACCCTGAATGTTTATCAAAACCTTTTGTGTCTGATAGTGATGATAACGGGGCATTGCCTCTACACCTTGTTTGTTCATCTCAGGACAAGTCAAATGTAACAGAGCACCTATTTGATCTTTATCCCGAGGCAATTCTATTACCAAATGGTCGAGGAGAATTACCAATCGATGTCATCAGAGTGAAGCTTGAATTCAGACAGAGTATGAACTTCTCTGTCGATAGGGAAACTAAACTCATTCCTTTTCTACAAACCCAAATGAGTTATGCTAGGAAAGCACAAGATCAGAATGTGATGATGACACCCGATCATACTGGTTTACTTCCGCTTCACCATGCAATACGATATAATGCTCCCCTCGGTTCTATCAAGCTGCTAGTCAAAGGCAACACATATGCTATAAATGTACCCGATGGTAATGGAATACATCCTTTTGACCTTGCTAGCCAGTTTAGTACTGTCGGAGTTGTTAAATACTTGGCGGAGCTCGTACCGGACCGTCTGAATGCATGTGATGTGAACAAAAGTTATCCTCTGCATCATGCCTGCCGAGGAGGCAACTGTGAGGTAATAGAATATCTACTTAAAACGCCAATATCATCAGCTTCAGTATCAGAACGGAATGCCAATGATATGCTTCCAATTCATTTGTTTTGTGAGTTTGTGAATGATCAAGAGGAAGACGATGATAGCCCAAAGTATACTGAAACTATTTGGCGTCTTCTATCGGCTTATCCGGAGACAATATTGAATTAGTATTTATTAAATGTCTTAAATGAGGCTTCAATTTAAACTAGCCCAAACTCTTTTCATATATCTTGAGGGATAACACGCTTCAAAAAGTTGGCAACATCATTCAATTCCTCCATCGATACACTATGATCTAATCCTCTATATGTCTTAACTTGATATAAGTTACTATTATCTCCTCCCTTTTCAGTTACCAATTCATCGACTCGTGCCTTGGCAACATCTGTAGCTTGTACCGGTACCACATTATCATCTACACCATGGCAGTGTAATATAGGCGTACTTTCTGATCCTTTGGCAACTGTAAATTGTTTAGAGTTTGGTAAATATCCTGACATAACTACAATTCCTGCCAATCCTAAGCCGAGTTTGTTTTCTTTAGTACGATGTTGGCTCATACCAGTATACAGCGCCAAAGCACCACCCTGACTAAATCCTGCCAGTACTACTCTTGAATAATCCAATGATGATTTGCATTCCTTCTCGCCATTATCATCGTCATTATCTGATGTTACACCAGCCTCATCATCTACTAATTTCATAATCTTTGCAATACTATCTTCTATACCCTCACAACTTTCATTCGATCGTGAATCTAATCCAATAATATCATACCATGATGGCATTGACATGCCCATGTTAAGAGTAACTGGTTGTGTAGGTGCTGTTGGTAATATAAATTTGACATAAGGTAATTGATTTGCTAGATACTAAAAGTTGTGCATATGATGTATGAGCAATCTGAGCAAGATATGCACCTTATGGAGATACATCAAACCATACATCCATTTGCAACAATTCAATTATCTTACCTGAGCAGGCTGTTCCCATCCCATAGCAGTATCACCCAATCCATGACATAATATAACACTAGCCGAATGTAATGATTCGTCATCGGGTGTTATAATGATTGTTCCATCACTATTTCTAGTTGTACTGTGTAAAGATGCAGCTCGTACTTGGCGGACAATACTATGCCGTCGGAAATGGGATGATAGAGTTAGTGATGTTGTAAAGAAGAGTGATGGGCGCATTATATTGATATGGCGGCGACTTGGTAGAGCAGCAGGAAGGTGATGGCCGATGGCGGGCAAGAGGAGTCTATATTATATCCACAGTAACAAGGGTGAGAGGCGCCCTCTAGAGATAAGATAAAAGAGGGGTTAGAAGTTTATTCCAACTTTAGATTGGTTTAATTTCATCTCTTGGTTTAATTTATATTATAAATCAAGATATGAAAACAATAAAGTAAGACAATACAAAGAGAGAAGAACATTAACTGATATGAACTGGACAATAATAACGTGCACCTCTTTATTTATTGGGTATACATTATTTGTAAGGTTATTAATAATTAGCTGTTATTGACTGATATAATATAATTAAGTATTTGATCACAATATCGATATCTAAAAATGGACTACAATTATGACAATAATTCTGCAAGTGCAGAAGACAACATTCACAATAACAACAATGGATATGATTATCAATATCAAGAAGAAGAAGAATGTGATGAGTTATATACAAACAACAATACCGTTGGGTCTTCAAATAGACGTGAACTAAATGGAGTACAACAAGACGACAGTAACAGCAATATTGACGCCGCGCTAGAATATAATTTAGAAGATGATTGTATTGAGCTTGAGCGTGAACAGAATGAGGAATTGATATATGAAAACTCACAGCATGTATATAAATATTCGGCGGAAGATTATGATGAGTTATATGGTACGAATAATGATGCCGTGGATAGTATTGGATCGTATGGGAATGATGAACAGTATGAGATTGATGAATTGGTTGAGGATTTTAGTGGTAGTGAGAATGATGTAGAACAACAGCACTTGCCCGACGACACAGACTCCGAAGGTTTATTTCACTTTTTGATTGATTTAGTTGATACGAACAAGTATGATAATATTTTCGAGGTTATATTAGGCCATGATAATCGTTTGAAGCTTAGGAGAAATAGGAGTTTAAATGGAACAATCACCGCTGATAGGGAAGAGAGAAGGACAGTTGCATTGGATAACGTCAAGATTCAATTACAAGAGTTTTTACGGCTCCAAAGAACAACAGTAGATGTTGGGGCTCTTTCTACTCGATCCCTTATGACGGATGATCTATATGCCTGCATGAATCTCTCGAGATTGGACTATACTACAATTCAGTCCCTCCAGTTATCATGCAACCTCGGGGATGATACAGAAGTGTTACGTATTATATTACAATCAAATATAAAGGATATGGACCTTAGCAACAACAATATTGGCTCTCCTGGCGCCGCCAAGATTGCAGAGTACCTCGAAACAAACACTGGTATGATTCAATTAAACCTTGATAGGAATAGCCTTAAGGACACTGATGCTATCCTCTTTGCTAAATCCCTCAAGAAGAATACTAAACTCCAACAACTTCAAATCAGACAAAACAACTTCACATTGACCGGAGTAAAGTCTTTGATCAAGGGAGTGTTCGATACATCAAGTCTAAATGCTATGTCGGATTGCAATCACGTATGTGCACTCCAGATCTTGTCAGAACCAGCTGTTGTCCGTAGGGAGAGGCTCAATATGAGTGGTATCAATTGGGAATTGGATCGAACCAGTAAGGTACTATCACTTTTTTGTTTAAAAGAATCCATGATGCATTATCTTGAAGATTTGCCAGTGGAGTATATGCCAGACGTGCTATCATTCATTCAGAATGAAAAAGATCAAAAGAAACTGACGAATACAATGTATGCGATTGTCAGGTATTGGGAAATGCCGACACTCTACTCGTTCCATTCGGGTGCCTTGCCCCAGTCCCGACGGTGTAATGGAAGTGCCGGAAAGAGGAAGAGGGACTATATTGAGTAGGAATGCAGACATATATTGTGTTCGGTCAACTCAGGTCTCATAGTGTTCTAAACATAGAGAACTTGTTCATGTGGTGCGTCAAATAGGATTACTTTAAGTAGGTAACCACTCACAAAATAGATGCACCAAGTTTAGTCCTCACACCAATGAACTACTCACTTTGAGCATCGAACTTTCCTTACATGTTAAACATATGCTTGTCAACTCCTCCTATTAACTGCTCTTCTTCCCTTTTATAACGTCCAATATGCTTCCCTCATAATATCAATTGGCATTATCCGTGTACACACGTTCATCTCACTCTAATAACTCCACTCACATTTCACATAATTTTAATGCCCCCATACCTCACCCCAACGTCCATCCTCAAATGCCAACTTACCCCTCGTTTGCTTAAAATACTTATTACTGTCGTAATCAACTTTTAACATCTTATCAATACCAATCCACTTATCATGCATCTTTTTATATCCCAGGTAATGTACTTGATACTTATCAATTGTGTCAGTGGGTGAACCATCTTCATTACAAATAAATTTAATGGATGTTACCTTTGCTTCGTATAATACCTTTTTATCCCAAGCGAATATTAATTCATCAACGTCATATGTAGCGTTTGGTGTGTATTTACTACTTAGACTTGATTTTAAACTATTCGTTGTTGACTTACCTTTGATGAACTTGTGTTTAACTACACGGGGTGATTTCCTTTTTAATAATATTGGTTTTGCTTTACTTTCAACTTTAGTCCGTGTTGATGGTGTTAATGGGAACTTCTTCGATGGTGTTTTAGACTTTGGGAATGTTGGGAAGAATACTTTGGGTGGATTTGCTTTGGCGGTTCGACGTGATTGACGTACTGGACCCTTACCGTTGCCAATATCATCATATTTGCCCTTTTTAGTAGCAGTTGTTACTTTTGATTTGATTGTACTACTTGTAGACTTCTTCTTCTTGGGTGTGGTCTTCTTCGCAAATTTCCCGTTTGATCCACGACTTTGCGACACTGCATGATGAGGCGGCAATACGACAGCATATTTAGTAGCTGTTGACTTCTTCTTAGGTGTGTCTTTAGTACTCTTCTTCGTTCCACGAGGTTTACCCTTTGGCCAGCCTGACTTTTTCTTTTTGGGTGTAACTGTTGCAGCTGCTGTCTTTGTTGTGGTAGTTGAGGTGGTGGGTGGCGTTTCTTCCTTTGAGGACGCCTTCCCTATTCTAAATGACGATAATGATGCACCCATTGTATTGACGTATTACAAATTATGGAACTGGAGTTACATAGAGAGATATATTATGAGATATATTATGTTTAAATATATTATAATATCGTACAAAACAAATCAATTATGAGAGTTATCTAAGACATAAGGATACATCTCTCAAGTACAACAACAACATGAACATAGCATCAGACCACTACACTCACCAGAAACTAAGACTAATCAATAAGAGCGATAAGCCTGCTAAGCCGCTTGGCAATAAAAGCAGTATATAACTAAGGGCCGCTTGGCAAACAATGCAAATTTACTTGAGACTTTGAAAATTTTGCGGTATCCTCTCGGGTCACCACCAATTGATATACTGATATGCTACATGCTAATCGTTATCGCTGAACATGAACTTTTGAGTTTTCGTCAAGCTATATAGAGTATGGAGTCGTTAGACTGCTTGCAGCATGAGATTGAGTGTCGTCTCATGCCGCCTTGAGTTAGGAGTAGGATACCGACCACTCTCATAAAAAAATGACAAACATTCCAAATGAGTTACAATAGAAAGGCCATGTCAATTAGTACTAAATAGCGCTGCAGTTCGTGTGAATATAGTGTCCAGGAGATCACTTGTTATAACGCTCATTGATTGGTAGTAGTTTGGTAGTAGCAGATTCGGCGGTCGTTGAATAATCAAGGCAAGATCATATCATATGCACCGAGTTATGCACCAAGTTAAATTGCAAAGAGATCAGGAGAAAAAGTCGAGATAGTATGAGCAGTGATTTTAGCATTCATCAATTTGAAAGTTATTGTTCATCGGATATTCTTCTCATCGATGAGATACGTAGGATGACCAAGGGTATATCCCCTGCAAATGATTTGAGCAACTCATCCTTCCTTCATAGGGTGTGTTTTAATGAAAATGTTACATTGGAACTAGTTGAGTATTTATTAGAATTATATCTCCCAGCAATATATTTTCAGAAGAACATGCCTTATGACGAAGAGACTTTGATTACTTCGTCATATCCTCTGCACATGGCATGTTATAATGAGAAATGCCCAAATGAAGTGATTCAACTACTTTTGAGAAAGATAGAGGAATCACAAAGTGTTATTGTATCAGGATGTACGAAACAATTTCTATTGAAAACGATATGTGATATGGAATTTGATTACGGTAATACGGGTATCTATTTGTTTGAAGGTAGATATCATGGCGCTACACCTCTCCACTTTTATCTCTCAAGAACATCAAATGTTGACATTAACATCGTCAAGCAGTTGGTAGTAAATCCAGAAATGTTGCTATTAACTGATGAGGATACAAAGTGCACCCCAATCCACATCCTTCTTCATAATGATAATATCGGGGAAATGTATGATGGGGTAAAATATCTCGTTGAAACAAACCCATCCTCTCTTCAAATGATGGATCAATATGATCAAACTCCTCTCAATGTCGCATGTATCAATGAATATATGACAGAAAAGACAGTTGAACTCCTTCTACAAGTTTGTCCTGATTCTATTCATCAACCAAATAATTGCAGCTGGTTACCAATACATAATCTATGTGGCGATGAGGGTAAAATGGATGTTGCAATAGATGTTCTAAAGCTCTTACTCGCTGCTTATCCGGATTCGGTTACACGAACTACTGACTTTGATAGTAGTGAAGAACTGCCTCTACATCACGCTGCCACCAATAAATCTCCTGCCTTTTGTAAAGTTCTTGTAGATGCCTACCCAGAATCGGTAAGGAGAGTGAACAATGAGGGATACTTACCATTTCACCATGCATGTGGCGAAGGACGACCTGACACGGTAAAGTATTTATTTGGTTTGTATCATGAAAGTATCAACATTAGAAACAACGATGGGTACTTACCAATTCATTGGGCATGTACCCTTCCCAACAAGAATACTTCCGAAATTATCAAGTTCTTAGTTACCCAAGATCCTGAATGTTTATCAAAACCTGTTGTGTCCGATAGAGGCGACGATAATAATCATAGGCAAGGGAATGATACACTGCCTCTTCACATCATTTGCTCACGATGGGATAAGTCTAACATTACGGAACTACTTTACGATCTGTATCCGGAGGCGATTCTCGTCAGAAATGGGCAAGGGAAATTACCATTCGATATCATCAGAGCGAAGCTTGACTCTTTGCCGGATCCCGAAACAGGAACCGTGTACAATATCGAGTATCAACAAAAGATGCAATACCTCATTCCTTTTCTACAGACCCAAATGAACTACGCCAGGCAAGCACAAGATCAGAATGTGATGATGCCTCCTGATAACACTGGTTCGCTACCGCTTCACAATGCAATACGAGATGGGGCACCACTCGGTTCCATCAAGCTGCTAGTCAAAGGCAATCCTAATGCTGTTCATGTACCCGATGGTAGTGGAGTCCATCCTTTGAACATCGCAAGCTATGCTAGTACGGTTGGCATTGTTAAATACTTAGCAGCACTTTCACCTGGCCGCTTGAATGCATGTGATGTGAACAAGAACTTTCCTTTACATCATGCTTGCTGGGGAGGCAAACCTGAGGTGGTATCATACCTACTTGAAACGCCACTATCATCGGCATCTGTATCAGAAAGAAATGCTAATGGTATGCTGCCTATTCATTTGTTTTGCGAGTTTATTAGTTGTCATGGGTATGATCTCCCTGAGTTTACTGAAATTATTTGGCGTCTTCTAACAGCATACCCCGAGACTGTATTGAATTAGTAGATTAGTATATAAATTAATCATTATGAACTTTATACACATCAGGGTCTTCTAGGTTCCATAACACAAAGGTTGCGGCCAAGTTCATAACGAGTATAATCCAAGTACCGAAAGATCCTGTAAAATATATGTTCCAAGGAGTGGGAATGATAAAATATCCAGCTCCGACCCATGATAAGGTCACCAATGGCGTGAATAGAACAAACCATTTTGGAAATTCAGTCTGCTTAATCACAACTATGACCGTTATCCAAACTGATGCTATCATCACGGCTAGAGGGCCTGGGGTATATCCAAAAACATAGGTATCCATAATCACCTTCTGTGCAAGTTGCATACTCTGATAGGTGTCTGTCTGGTTGGGAGATAAAGTACCATCGTTCTGCAATTTGTGTACAACTCTGGGAAGAATAGTCGTAAAAGCAAATCCAGAATGTAAGTTCCCACCGACTATGCATAGTCCATATGCAAGCAAGAAGCAAGGGAAGAAAGAATTTGTGCCAGCATACAATTGATAACTAGTAGCGACTGCCCAAATTGGATACATCCATCCAGTAGCTTGTGCTAGTCGTAACTGCCAACCTTGCTGGAAGTCGTTAAAGAAGTTGCCATGTCTTGAAGTCTGATCAAACGTTCCGAAACCATCAAAGTTCATATGAGCAAGATAGAAATCGATGAAGACAATATCGCCAAAGAGGTTCATTAGAGAACAGACTAAGCCAATAACGCCGCATGATTGCACCAGTGTTAACGCCATGGTCCTTTGAGTATGATTGTATTGTATGTTCTATGTTTACTGATGTAGACAAAATGGTTCATGATGTTCGTTTGTCGTTGTCGTGCAGCCATGCAATATTGAATTTGTTGAGAAAGAATGCTTAAACATAACCCTCGATAACCCTTGAAGTGCAACAGATACAATGTATGAATATAACTCTCTATAATCCTAAATTGAAATGATACTATACTAATACTACTGCAATTTAATCCTCATCAGCTTGACCTGTCGTTTCTCTAGCAGCTTATCTGGTATCTTCAACAGCAATTTACTTTTCAATTAGTTGTCATATCCACTCCTGCTTGATAAATTATATTCCCAATATCTCAATCGATTAACTAGTCAAGTTCAGTATATCAGCAGCTCTCTTTTCAATATCATCTTCACCCCAACCTGCTTCATCTAACTTGGTTTGCAATACATCCTTAGTCTTGGGAGTTAAAGCCAATGTAACTCCAAGTATAACCGGACCAAGTACCTCACAACCAATCAATGCAATGGCGACATTACCCCATCTTGGATCTGCCTTTTCTAACAAGTTTCTAATTGGTTCAATATCATTTACTATACTAATTATATCAGTATATCCTCGACCGCTAATTGATAAAGCTAATAGAATTGATAAGAAAGTTGTACCAAACACTCCTAAACTTGTTATAGCATAGGATAGACCTGGTACGAATATATTTAAATATGTTTGAATAAATTGTTGTGTTTTACTTTCGAGTTGAGATTCGGACCAAGTGGATCCATCTGTGAATATCTCTTGTACTATGGAAAAGAGTGATCCGAATTGTTCGAGTGCTTGTCTTGGATCTCCATTTTCGTATTTTGATGATGGCACCGGTATTATATCGTCGTCTATGTTGTCGGTGGGTCTATCACCATCTATTGCTAGCTGCTTCTCAGCTTCTGATGTTGCATAAAGGGGAGGTCGAGTTGTTGAAAAATAGTGATGATTGATACATCTCTTGTGAGTCTTTGGGTATCCTACACCGCCGGTGAATGCAGAGGCGGAACCGAGAATTGCAAACACCACTAGCATCAACAAGGTTGTTATTCTTACGGTCATATTTGTACTAATCCAATGCAACAATTGCAATCCAGTGACTCAACTAACTGCAAAGGATGAGTAGGGAGATGAAAAAAAATGACAGTGAATTGGATATATATGGTATCCTTAGACTTTGAATGAGAAAAGATACCCAAGCCGCTGACGTGTTATTATGACTACGAGCTAATGATCAAGTAAATAGTTTTACAATAACATAAACTATAATTGAGATATATGTATAAATTTCATAGTTTATTGCGCCGTTAGCGCGACTTTTTTCATCGCTAAGTTTTGCTAACAATTATTACTGCAGCTGACACCCTCCTATTGCAGCGGCAGAATTATAAATAATAACATATCGATATACCAATCCATAAATAGAAACAATATGAAGACAGCAATTGCCTTCCTCGCCGGATTAGCGGCCATTACACAAACAAATGCCTTTACTACAACATCACCATTATCAGTAGGCAAGGCATTACCTCGTTTGACAGAACAAACTCAATCTGTTTCTCCCTTTGTCCAACCAGCAACACCCTTACAACAAAAGAAACAAGAAGTAAATGCAGTAGACAGATCAAGTATCATTCTACAAAATGCTCTACGTGAATTTGCTAATTGGAATGATGATTGGGATGTAGGCGGGTATGGTATGGGTATGGGTGGGTATGGTCGTGGTGTTTACCGTAGGGGAATGGGCGGGTAAGTGTCTGTTTTTGGGTTTGTGGCGTGTGTAATTAGCTGTGTTGTATGGAAATTGCAATGGGGAGAGAAGGGGGGAGATTGTTGAGACGGATTTATATAAAGTGTTGATACAGTTTTTTTGAGCACATCATTCTGTTGGTATCCTCAGGATAGACTATGGCTTGGGGGAGATTGTATTGCATGTTTATTTCGTATTTCGAGATTCCATCTCTCACTATTTCTTTGTGTATCATATACTTTCCTACGAACCATATATCTAACTGTGAGTATCTATTTTTGTTTTTGTATCCACAATTTTCAATTTCAAAATCAATAAATATACTAACCTAATAAGATCATCTGGTGGTGGACTCGCCCTACGACGTGATATACCGTCCCGTGATGCATCATCCTTCTCGGTCTCATCTGGTAGTGATGTTATGCGTGATGATTGGGCATTTCCTTTGGCATTCTATGGTTCGTCAAATCGTGGGTGTAAGTTTTATATCTTAACTTTGTGTTTTGAGATTTTGATGGGTATCCGCTCTTGATCTAACTCATCTCTCTTTGTCTATCTTTCCTTTACTATTTAGATGGACGGGGTGGTTCTGGTATGCAAAGATATGGCGGATATGGTGGTGGTAAGTCTTCTTTTTGTTTTTGACGAGTAGAGATTTGAAACCTCTCTCAACTCACCAAATCAATATCTGTACTGCCTTCTTTAACTAATATAGGATACGGTGGATATGGCGGTATGGGATATGGAGGATATGGTGGAATGGGACGTGTGAGTAGAAGCGAGAGTTTGTCCAGAGGATGAGCCGTTGTTCTGCCATTGTGAGCTGAAGAATGAGATACCCAGTTTCTCACATATGTTATATCACTTTATCTCTTCTGTTATTTCCACAGTACGGACGTGGTGGATATGGCGGTTATGGTGTAAGTTAGTCTTTCCCAAGCCCTCAAGATACAATGAAAGTATATCATGAGTCTTCTTTATGTGATGGTTTCTCACAATCTTCTTTGTACTTCCTTACATCTTC
>Ga0214481_100632_pt1 | contig 17226 bp, 12 predicted proteins | sample M1_20Mar14CPVII9_4_FD_165057 | JGI IMG/M metagenome (GOLD analysis project Ga0214481, IMG submission 165057) | Marine eukaryotic communities from Monterey Bay, California, United States - M1_20Mar14CPVII9sort6BwellG10 | ecosystem: Environmental > Aquatic > Marine > Unclassified | place: USA...
ATCGGATCGGCCGTCAAGAGTAGTACAAGTGGAGTGTCGGCGGCGCCTCCTACGATTGTTTTTCATGTTATTGCAATAGATTGAAAATTGGTATCCTCTTACCATGACAATTTGTCATGGTAAGACCAAAGCATGGTTACTACGTAGAAGCTAGCGTACCATGACAAATTGTTCTAACGTAAAATGGTATGCACAGGATGTATTCATGCCCCTGGCTATGACAAATTCCAAGTCCTTCTACAGATAAAGAGATTACTCAAAGACATAAGAAACGAGCTGAGGCTGGTGATCCTATTGCACTCCAAAATCTAGGATATTACTATTTATGGATATCCACAAGATTGTGCCAAGGCATTAGAATTATGGCATCGGGCAGGAGAACTTGGTCACATCGGAGCTCATATACTTATGATATTGGTAAAGGTGTGGAAGAGGATAAGAAGAAGGCGAAGCATTATTATGAGCTGGCAGCTGTGTCAGGGGATCTACTTTGCAATCTAGGTGAGTCAGAGACGTTTCATGCAACTGCACACAGAAATAGAAGCATAAGATTAGAATCAATCAATTGTTTGGGACATTTATGTTCATCCAAGGTACCTCAGTTTCTACTACATGTTCACTCAAGAAGAAGACCCAGGTCAAATCTTGCAAACCAACTAGTAAGGAGATGAGATTTGGATAGATTCACTATTGACTTCAATCTCGCTTATGATAGCTTAGCTGAATCTAGCTGTCTAGTAGTTCATATGCCATCCCCAGTAGATATTACACGCCACGAAGACTCGGTATATATCCAAAACCATAATGAAACTTGTATGTGCACTTGTTGATATGTTGGCACTTGTTGATAGAACTCCTCCTCCTAGAAGTATAAACAGCCAACTCAAAACTGAACTTTAAAACAAAGCATATCGCTGTTACCCTTCTGCATTCTTCTAATGTAAGTTAGTATCATATATGTGAAGAATCTGATGATGATATGGTTTCATTGTTTTCCAATAACAATTAGTCATGCTGTATTCATGGAGTATCTAATGATACGTGAAGTGAAAGTGATTGTTGTTTTCGCATTTGTCAATCGATTTATTTTGTCAAGATATACGGTAACGTTTGGAGGATAAGGGAGTATCCCCGATGATATATCTACTGCCAATATGAAACATTGTTCAATATTGAAGTTATCATCGCGTATCTATATTGATATAGTATCCCGCTGCCGATTGTAACTGTGCAAAAGTTTGTTGATGGTTCGATTGCAAAATGGATTACTACCGCTCGAGCATGATATATAGCCATCAAACATTGTATTGTTGTAGTATATGTCCGTCAATATTCTTTAGAACGTTTGATAATATGATATATCCAACCATCATATCCTGATATATGGCCCGTAGAGTCACAGCAATCCTCAAAGATACCAATAGTGTTGTTGATTTGATCTGTTGGTGTTTTATAACTATATTGCAACATATAACCGTCTCTTCTCAATCCAACACTACCGTATCAACCAATCCAACAACACTAACATATATCACATAGCATATAAGCCGACGATTGACAGACTATCCATTATATACATAAACTATATTGCAAATCAAATTGTTGTATACATAAAAACTACATCAATTTGACAGTCGTTCGCATAATATGAATGAGTGCCATTCTAGAGACTGTATGATCACGCATCTCGTTTTATTGATTGATGAAAAGATGCTAGATGGTGCCATTGACACTATAGGATGATTGGAGAACATTGTATCATATTGTCAACACTTTGTACATATGTGAGTATTTCAACTCTAGAGAGACTACCAAGAAGTGCTCTACGAAGCGAATAATGGACGAAAATCGACCGTATTTGAGACGATTAGGATGTATTTGGTATTTATGAAGAGAATATGAGCATTGAGATGGGTGTAGGACTTCATATCGAGGCTGTCTATAGAGCTTAATATATATATTGGTTGTTATGATAAATGTGACATTTTCTAAAATTGAAAGATTTTTGTGACAAATTTTCCGAACTGAAAAAAAACAAATTCCACTGGAATGTGTTATGATATTTGTGACAAATAATTTTTGAAGTTCAAAAATTATCACCTTTCCACCAGCCCCTGAGTTTATGAGAGTTTATTTATGATTAGTAGTTCATTTTAATCATATTAATTGCAATTGCAATTAGTATCAGGAGATGTTTTGGTTTTGTTGGATAGTGTTCCTTGTCGGTGCATCTGCATTTCATCAACAGTCGTTAATACCCATACGTCTTCAAGAAACATCAATATCATACTCAATAGACATTTCAGAGAACACGCAGAGGGATGTTTCACAATTAATAAACTGGGCGTCCAACTGTGGTATACAAGTATCAGATTGCTATACTCTGCAGAGTGATGATGGTGGATATGATGTCTATGCAACAACTAATCAAGATCTTCCAGCCAATTCTCCAATAGTATGTATACCAAACAATATAATATTGACGGGTAGCAAGGCAAGAGAAGAGTTGGGCGGTGATGGTGCCGAGAATGTCTTGCAATTATTAGATCACAATACATTTTATCTCTTTCTGAAAATACTGAAAGAATGGGAACTGGGAGAACAAAGCATGTACTATACATGGCTTAATTCTCTTCCAAGATACTATTCAAATGGATCGTCGATGACAGATTTCTGCTTTGGTTGTCTACCGCCATATGCTGCTGAACTAGCCTTGGCTGAAAAGAAGAGAATGGAACAATTTGTTCAATCACTACATCAAGTATCAGTCTTGAGTCCTGAAACTAAAAGCAATACAGATTTAGCCAAATGGGCATTTAATGTAGTATTTACAAGAATAATGATGATCCCTAATGGAGATTATTGTATAGCTCCTTTGGCTGATATGTTCAACCACGGTGGGGATGTAACCGATGTATCAATCAGCTATGATGAGGAAAATAACTTATATGCTCACTCAACAAGAAATATACAAGCAGGATCTCCTCTTCGAATGTGCTACGACGATCCCACTAACCCTAGTCGACTTCTAGCGAAGTATGGATTCCTGGACGAATCATCGCCGGCAACATTTTGCAAGTATGTAATCAGTAATCCAACAGAGGAAGTATATACTTTGGGATATCCTAGTAGTATGGTATTCTATCAAGACGGAAGTATATCGGACTCAGTTTGGGATATTCTTCTATATGAAGAACTTACTAAGGTGAGTTCTGATGACCAACAAACCTTTTATCAAGCTTGCATGTCAGGAGATGAGGCAACCAAGCAAAGCTATCATAATCAGTACTTTGCCCAGACGCTTGCTACATTAAAGCAGCACGTTGACTTCATAGTGAACGAGCTTGATGAGTTGTCACTAGGATTAGAAACTCAAATGGCACAAGGAGAGGATGCCGTCCGTCATCCGAGGCTTCCACTCATTATGTCTCATAATGAGTTCGTCAGTAATACATTTGAACGCGTTCAAACAAATATTGATAACATGCTTTCTTCTTGATGTTTCATACATATACATAGAGCCCAGAAGAGCAACAAGCCTTTTATCAAGCTTGTATGAATGGGGATGAAGCAACAAAGCAAGGCTATCATGAGCAGTACTTTACACAGGTACATTCTAAACTTCAAAAGCATGTCGATTACCTCGTGAACGAACTTGAAGAGCTCGGACAGAATAGCTGGAGGAAAGATATTGATAAGCACCCGCGGTTGCCACTTCTCATGAAACACAATGATTTTGTTCTAGAGATCTTTGAGCGTGTGCAGAGTAATATATAATATGATATGATTGGAGTGTAGGATACCGAAGTTAATTCTCATAGTCAGCTGATGAGCTTAATCTCCTAATGTGGTATCCTATTTTTAATAATACAATGTAGAGATCTTTTCTCCTATGCCTCGTTTTCTTCGGTTGTTGCAGCCTGGTGACGTCTATTAAGTGTTGATTCATTGGATGCTTCCTCAGCATCATGACTTTTCTTTTCGGCTATGTCATGAAGCATACCATCAGCATGAAAGTCAGAGAAACCTGGTAAAGCATCTATTTCGGCTTCATCGATTGAGGGTTTGTGTTCAAGGTACTTGACTTTTTCATCGTGTACCTCCTCTTCAGTTTCTCCTATTGGATCCAAGTATATCAAGTCGTCGTCATTAAAGATGCGTGATACAACATATAATCGAAATGGTATCAAAATTACTACAAGGATTGGGAAGATGTAGCCAACTGCACTAAACTGAGCGACACCAAATATGCATCCTGCGATGCATACTTGCATAAGGGTATACAATTGGACTGTTCTCCACTTCACATTAACTACTAGTGGTGTCTGAGGTCGCTTCTTTGCGTACATGCATGAGAGGACTATATGATGCCAGATCTCAGAGAGCAAGAAATTAATTCCACACAATGGTCACAAGCATATCCAAGAAGAGAGGGAGGGGGAGTTAGTATTTGTTCGTGGAGTGGAGTTGCAAATCATATGTACAATTCAACACAATTCAACTCAATCACAACCACACGATTACATATTCATATCTTGGTTTCACAATCAACCAAATGCCCAAATCAAAGGGTGGTCTATGACCATTGTACACAATTAACTTCTACTTACCTCATTACCAAATAAAGCACCTACTCCAAGATACAGAAAGACACCAAACAGGCAACCTTTTGGTATCCATGATATCACTACGAAGAGACTAAGAGCTACAAACATGAGAGATGCTTGTCCTAATGCTGACCATCGTTGTTCCTCAACATGTGTAGTCACTTCTGTCTTGATACCGTGTCTCTCTACAATCTTTCTTGTTGCTAAAGCCCGAGTATGAAGAGGTGCTTGAGGAATCAAACCAGATCCGGGAGGAAGTCCGATGAGACCGCAAGGTATGATCGTTAGCCCCAAACAAAAGAAGTCCCAATGGTAAGCGGAAGGCTTCTTCAAGTCATATTTCGGCGCCTGAGTAAGAATACTTGATATGTTGTGATCGATGAAGAAGAGTAGATACAGCATGAATGCAGGAAAGAGTGCTCCGAATATCCCCTTTACTTCGATACCTTGCACTGGATTGATTAGCCAGTCGCGTGACTCTCCAGCTTCATTTACAGATGGCTGCCAATTCCAGGGATATATAACGTCAACACGCTCCATTCCTTCGAGATTGACACCTGGTAGATAACTCAAAGCAGTCACAATAATAGTAGCAATGGCCATATTGTAACTGGTTAGGATAGTACGAATCTCTCTGAGGTGAAAAGATACGAGGAAAGTACTTATGATTTGAAATATGAGTCGAATACACATCATATGTTAACATAAACCACATACCTTGAGAATAACGTCCATGTTTCAGCAAAGTGTAACCTCCAACACATGGTGAATGTCAACATACCAATTACTAGACTAGCATAAGCACCTGACCTATCTCCGGTATAACTTTCATCACCAAGATGTAATGGTTCAACCAAATCTCTTATACTCTCAAAGATGAAGGTGGTTCCAATGAAGAATTCAAAGATCTGTGTCACAAATGGGGATATATGCCACACCAGATTAACTAGACCTGTGATTGCTGTAAGAAAGTGCAATAGAGCAGTCCACATACACAGCCACCAGAAAAATGGCCAATAGTCACTATCAAATGTTTCTGCCAGCCCATAACTTGTTCCAAGCAGTATGGCTTAACAATAATATGCAAATGAGGCAATAAGAATACTCAATTACTCTGCAAAGCGCACATCAAATCATATTGACACTTACCCACTGGTCCAGTAACTCCCAATAGAGTCAATGGTTGTCCACTAAGGACAGCGTATATAATACCAATTATCCCTGTAGATAAGAGTGTTTCAGCTACTGCTAAATTGCCATTAGTTTTGGAATCCATCAACTCTGCAAATATCAATGCAGGAATTAATTGCACTACGAATGCAAAGAAGATTGCATTGACAATGGTTATGAATGATCTCGGTTTTCCAAAATCCGATAAGTAATATGGTGCTCTGTTTTCTATATCAGTCTTCATACCAGTAAACAACTGAAAGAACTTGTCTGGCTTTTGGTTAACATTATTATTAGTTTGCATATCAGGTGGTGCTGAGCAATGTATAAAACTCTTCTTAATATTGGCATTGGTACGACGTGCATCAGAGAAAGAAGAGTAGCCAGAGCCCCGTCGTGATACTGATACATTATTCTCATCTGCCATCCGTATGGAGAAGTTTACATAGCTTGATGTTACACCACCCCCACCACCACCGACGTTTATATTATCGTTTATAGATTGTTGTTCTTCTTCTGATGCCGCCATGATACAATACCTTATGTGGTTGAACTTTGCAACAGTATGGTGTTTTATATTTTTATGTATCAAAGTTTGATGTGCTTGCTCGATTAGACGATACCTCAGCGGTCAGATTGATTCTCTCCAGCAATCAACCATATACCTCTGTACACTGTAACATTTCTCTTATGGATGGTCGGTAGGTTGTCTTCTCAACATAGCACAACACAAAGATGCATAAGTTATGAGGATTATTCTCAAAAAGAAGATAGGTATCTTTCTTACCCCCATGCACGCCACACAAAGTTTCCTAATAAAAGGAGAGGAGTAAAGGAGGTGTCGAAGATTGTTATTGATGAGAGATAAGTAGAACAGGATACTATTGCTATCATTTAGAATCTATTGCAACATGGGCACTGAACAATGAACTGACACACCAAACATATACTTAGGATACACCTTATCCTTTTACTCTGTCTTGTGTTCTGATACATCTTTGACAATAGTTTCACTATCCACCAACTGCTCTAATTCTACATTCAAGCCAATTGAACCGTCTACACCTGTTTCAAACATTTTCAGGTTTTGTGCTTTCAAAGGTCCATCAAACTCTCCAACCCGTTCACTAGATGCAGTGCCTACAATATTTTCATCGTATTCTTCTTCTCCTCCAATATCAATAACATGGTGTGACATTTGCATGTGAAGTTTGTCGTGATCACCGTGAGTACGCCGCATTCGTCCAACACCCTTGGCTGGGATATTCAGTATAATAACTCTTTTCCCTGCTAATGCATATCGATGCGTCAAGCCTTGAATGGCAGCCACAGCGCTGTGATCAATGATTAAAGCATCCTTGAAATCCAAAATAACAGTATCTGGATCTTCTGATATGACAAACATATTAACAAAGTTTCTTGTGGATGAGAAGAAGATAGCTCCACGAACATGTACATACTTGACATCATTCACTCGCTTCCCGTTGATCATCATATCCTTCGTTACAACATCAGCTTCGACATGAGCACCACTATCCCATGCATGAACCAAAGCACTCAGAATGATACCACAAGCAATTGCAATAGCCAAGTTGGTAATGACAGCTACGACAGTAACAAGTACAATTGCAGCACTATCCGAAAGTCGTCCATACCTTAGAATTACAAATGTCTTCCATTGAAAAGTCGATAAGACTACCATGAACAAAACACCCGTTAACGTCGAAATTGGAAGTAAATTGATAAATGGACTCAATACAAGGGTAAACAACAACATGAATACTCCTGACATGGTCGAACTGACACGGTGACGTGCCCCATTCATAATATTAATCGTTGACTGTCCAATCATTGCATCCCCACCCATGGCTAGGTTGTAAATGATACATAAAGATGATAGGAAGGTGAGCGATTGTATCAAAATGGAGTAACAATAATAGAGGTAACACATAAACATTACATACCTCGGAATAGTCCACAAACCAAGTTGGCAAGTCCTTGAGCGAAACATTCTTGATTACTATCACTAATCTTTGGAACTGTATCAGTAATCTCATTACAAGCTTGCAAAGTCAACACAGACTCAACCGCACCAATAGCAGCTAATTGAATGGCAAATGATAACATGGTACTGATAGTTTGACTATCCTGTGGAATTGCCGGCCAGTAAAACTTGGGTGGATCACCTGCAATGGGTGCCGTTTCTTCAACAACACGTGTACCCTGTCCAATTGCCTTACGAAATAATGTCCACTCGATTAATGTACCGAATAATAATGCAACTAATGATGCTGGGATCCATTTACCAATCTTGGGCATCTTTGGCCAGAATTTCATAATTGCCATACAAACCGCAACATGCACTAATACTAAACAAAGTTCCAATGGCTGAGATTGGAATGTTAACCATTGACGTTGTTCGACGGTACATTCGACAAATAAAGGTTCATCGTCACAATATTGAAATGCTGGTAATTGTGCCATGAAGATGATAATTGCAAGTCCTACAATAAAGGAAGAATGGGTTAATGGAAGAGTGAGCATATCATGTGCTCATTCATCAGCAGACGACCAAACCACAACAAAAACTATAAACACTTACCATTCATAAAACCAATCATACCAGTCTCAGGAATTAATCGAACAAGCTTTGCCAATCTAAATATAGCAAAACCAATTTGAAATAATCCACAAACAAACATTGTCATATATAATACATCTAATCGTTCATCCACACTTAGATAATCTAACACGCCATCACTTGCCGTTAGCCGAGTTACAACTACTGCCAATGCACCAGCGGCACCTGATATCATACCAGGCTTGCCACCAAATATACCAGTAATGAATGCCATCCACCATGTGGCCTGTAATCCACTCAATGGCGGAACACCTGCCACAAATGAGAATGCAATACTTTCAGGTACCTGCATAATAGCCACTGTGAAACCGCTAACAATTTCTTTATACAATGTACGTGGATTAGCACGATAGTATGTATATGCACCACCTATAAAGTTTTTAATAAAGGACGGTGATGATACTGTAGCATTTGATACAGTCTTAACTTCATTGGATAGTATGGAACATGACCATTTTGTTAATTGTGGTATAAAGGCTAGGAATGGTTCACGTTCGTAGTTTTTGTATTCTTCGTGCATTGACGGATCTTCATGTTGAGATGTTGATGGTGTATCAGTGGGTGTTGGATCTTCTGCTTCTTGTATCTCATCTTTGGTGGTAGACATATTGTTATTCTTTGTTATGTTTTTGAGGTTGTATTATATATGTGTCCGCGCACTCAATTTCGACAATTGATTCGTCGGCGCCGATTTCTATGAGAGCTTATTTTCAATATCTGCTTGCCTACCGCGACCTTTATTACTACCTATTAAATAGGTGCACACCACAACTTATGATGACGTATCGTACATACTCTCTCACGCAATGCGATGAAAAAGTGAAAAATGTTTGTTGGTTTAGGATACGTATCCTAACTTGGTGCAACGACCTCGGATGGGTCAAGAGTACAGAGAGATTCGGGGTACTAGTTAGAACTAGAATGATAAGAGTGGCTAGCTCTAATAAAATATATCTACTTAGCTTAGACCCCATTTAGAGGGGTAATAATTTGAACAACAAAATGAGAAAATGGTGCATCTTTTCGTATTGGTCTTTGTAGTAACTCAATAAAGAACATAGTGGACGCCTACTCACTCAATAGTTCCAGAGGAGTCGCACACTTGTTTGCAATCATAAGTAGTTAGGACGAAACCAACATCTCTGCAATAGCAAATGTCGATAATGAATACCTAAGTTCTTCTCTGACATCAGCCTATTCGAATAAATCTCCAACGCTTTATTAGTAGGGGTTGACGACTGCAATTATTAGATGCACTATACAACGCCTATACTGCAATAAATAGATAAAGTACACATAATATGCACAAAAACATGTCAAACAATAATAATAAATCAACATCTGCCCTAATGATAAAATTGGCACCCTCACCACGTGATAGATCATTTCGATCACAACCATCAAATAATATATCATCGCCTCGCGGTAGTTGTAGTCTATCGCCACGGTCTGGTATTAGTGATGTATCGCCCCGATCTAATACTACCGTTGCACACAATAATAATAGACATCATAGACGAAATAGAAGCAATGGTAGTAATGAATCAGCTGAAATTTCTAAGTCTTCTTATAATAATAAGAATGGAATTAATAAGAATAAGTTGCCAGTTAGTCCACGATATTCAGCGACCACTAATACTACATCAAGAGAGAATAGAATAGCAATCAATTCACCTGGTACAAGTAGCCCTGGTGGGTTTAGAGATAGAGAGCTAGAGCAACGGGGTGTAATTTCCCCTCCTAATACACAACAACAGCAACATATTACAATAGCATCTGTGGCAGGAGTTAATGCAGCTATAAGTAATTCTTATTCAGGTGCGCCAACTTATGAACCTGCTGTCGATAGGACTATGGAAAGGCAGATTTCAGCATCTAGTGGAGTTAGAGTATCTACAACGGCTAACAATAAGGCCAGCTCTTCAACTAACATTAAACCAACATCTCCAGCTATAGACAACAGCAACCAGGCACAGCTTCTTGGTCCTGTTGATAAACGAACCAAACGAATGTTGGTAGTCGATCCAAAATCGGGACGTAAATATGAATTAGATGATGATGATCACTCCCTAACAGATAAGGTATTACATGTTTATCATAAGAAGGGATTGGCAGCTAAACAAAGGAAGGCTAAAGAGAAAAAGGAGAGGTTAGAAAGGGAACAACAGGCTAAGCATCATACTCATGCACGTATACAAAGTGATGCAGCAGTATTAGCACTACCACAACATACGAAATCATTATCACTCGATGAACAAACACTCAATACACTATCCACATACAATACACTACCATTTAATGATGAACACACTTTAGAAACGGCAAGTGCCTTAACAGAGGTATCCTACTATGGACGATACAAATTCAATCAAGGTGGTCCATTAGAGTGTCTAATACCCAGCAGTTGTAAAAGTTTGGAACAGTTGGCACTTGCTAGCGAGATGGATGGTAAAGTTAGAGATATGAGAGATGATGTTGAGAGTATAGAACGGACAGGATATGAGGCCTTACTTTCTGCTACTACGGGCAAGGAGGGTAAGGCTGTTGATAATACAAACTTGGGACCATTATCACCGCTATCAACAGCTTTTCAAGCTATTACTTCGTCCTTCTTCCAAACAAACAATAACAATGATATAATACCCGAGGGTGCGGGTGTGAAGGAGATTAAATTTAGAAGATTATGTTTGGTTGTATTCCCTGATGAGGTACAATCATCTTTGGGTATTACAACAACAAAGAAGAAGAAGAGAAAGAATGATAATGGAGTGGGATTGTTAGGTATGAAATTTGTACAATCAAGTCAAGATTTTCAAGCACATGTATCCTATGTTCAAAGAGGGAGCAAGGCTGATAGAATGGGTGTTCGAAAGGGTGATACTGTTAGTTTTGCCGTGGCATTATCCAATATGACCGAAGAACAGAACTCCTTCCTAGCCGAGAAGCTAATCAAGCGATTAGAGTCAGTCGGTATGAGAACATCCTACCGTGAGTTATATGATATCTTTCTAAGTAAGACAACTAACTGCCGCCCTATAGGGCTCGTATTCCGACGATGGAGGGGAGATCGAGCTAGCTGCTTAACAAGTGGAGTGAGTGCCAAGGATATCGACAATGAATTCGAGTGGAGTAGTGATTTCTTACAGAGCTTGGCTATCAAATGTCGCGAGTATGAATTTGAGCAGAAGGTGCCACTAAGTATGGATGCTGAATCAGACCATGCCAACGAGCAGAAAGGTAGAAAAGGTGGTACTGAGAGTAACAACTTGCTGACGACATTTCTACCGAGACCGAATGTTGACACTTCTCCAGCAGAGAATGGGCTCGTTGATTATTTCTCTGGCATGTTGAATAACCTGTCTTGTGGAAACTACGGAAGTCCCAATGCTTCGTCACGGAAGCAACTTTCCCCGCAAGGAAATAGTGTTGACTTTCTGAGCAATAGAACATTGTGTTCACTAGTAGAGCAGAGTTTGGGCCTCATCTTCCTTCGTAGGACAGGTAAAACATCATCCAGTGGTATGTTTGCTACATCAGGCAGTGGCTTCATCGTTGCTCGTAAGGCTGAGGGTTCATGGAGTGCACCTTGTTTCTTAACGATACTGGGCAGTAAGGAGAGGTTTACTAATCACGCCAACGACACATCTCCGGTATCAGATGATGTAAAGATGATTGTTATTCGTAAGAATGACATGATCAACAACTTGATACAAGGAAAGCCAATCAAGTTTAGTGTCCATAAGGAGGAACGTGCCAACGCATTGGTCAGAGACTCTACTGTTATTGGTGTAGAGGAAGGGCGGTTCACACTTACCGATGACTTCTTTCTGGCCGTCAAAGTTAATGATGAACAGAATCTGGGGGCGTATTCGTCGAGTACGGACCATTTGATTGAAGCCTCGGACATACTGAAAGGAACAATCTCACCACCAGAACAATCCGTTGATTTCTACGGTGCCTTGCAGAGTTTAGAGCTACCTTACTCTATGCACAGTCACCCGGTCATACCCGATGTTCTAAGCCAATTTAGTGATTCTGATTGGTGTGAATTATCTTCTAATTGTGGTCTTCGTACCAAACTTCAAATGATATCTGAAGGCAACTTACCTGATGATAAGAATGAAGTTGATATATTCGTACGAAAGTTCAAGTACTATTTGATGGATGGAGTTCCTCTTCATCAAATCCTATCACCAGGAGTTCAAGGATTGACTGAGGAAAAGGTACTACGAATGACGATAAATGACCCTGGGTCATTATTCAGCTCGATATTAGAACTCACTCGTAAAAGAATTCCAGGTGTTAGTAATGTCGGACAAAGTAACTTTTCTACATCATTTGAAAGTATAACCAAGTTATCGAGATCACCACCACTACAAGTGTTGTCAATGTTAGATGAGCAGGAAAGAAAACGCTTCTTCTCTGTAGAGACAGATCTAACCCCAGTACCAGTAATGATGCTTGCTAAGAGTAAGAAGGATGCTATGATTCTATTGTGTGGCCTCAAGCTATTATTGGAAAAGGAGAAGATGTGTCAGAGTAGTTAGATGTGTTTATATGTTCTTTGGATATGTATGTGCAAGTAGTAGTAGAAGAACTATATGTTTCATTAATGTTCAAGTGCAGTGAAAGTTTAATTGTTTGAAGAGCATGTGTTGGGGCTACAAGAAGTAAAGTAATATTTCAACTATTAAGATACAAGATGACTTAATTTGTACATGTGTTCATGTTCTCTTCAACAATTGCATAGCAACTTTTCCCAACTCAACATGTGAAACATCTGCCAATCTAATGAGGTAAATCGATACGTCTGCAATTTCCTGCCCTGCTTTATCTAACACTTCCTCTGATAAATCTATCTCCCCCTCGTCAAATGTCCATTGAAATATTTCCGCGAGCTCGCCTACTTCACCTATTAATGCCAAGGCAATATTCCTCGGTGTATGAAACCTATTCCACAAACGTTCATTTGCAAAATTTCGTATCATATGCGTAACACCTTCGACGGTTGTTGTATCCTCGATCGCATTAGTACTTGACTTTGTTGGGCTATCGATAGTAGACTGTCCTTCGGTCGTAGTAATACCGGTCTGTTCTGAATATTCGGTATACTTTCCACTCTTGCCCTTGCATAACTCCACGGGATACTTTTTACCATTTAATTCCACTTTCTTTAATATACTTGTGCACATATCAATACCAAGTATACTTGCGGTTGCAAACAGTTGAAGAAATACTCTAGCCATTTGATTTGCAACCTCTTCTTTCTTATCACTATCTTCAATCCAGAACGGATCATCATTAATTGATGGTCGTTCTTTTGACTCTGTAGAATCATGTGGTACTGTAAGGAAGAGTGTACACATTTGTCCAACGACGGCGCCCAGTTTAAATATCTCATCCCTGGCATTGGAAATTGATGCACCTTCATTGCTTGTGGTAAGTTTTTGTTGTTCGGAAACAATTGCAGTAAAGGCGGTGCGATCTTCGACTTCTCCACTCATCTTCGTAATATTATAATACTAATGCAATAAACAACTTTATAGATACTGATGGGGTAGTACACGAGGTCAGATTTGATGTATTTTGGTACCTATGTATGTATTTATGATCAGAAGGTGCACCGACACTTTGACATAAAATTTGTAGTAGATTAAACTGAGGTAGCTTGTCAAAAACAAAGTTTATTATTGGACTGCCAATAAAGGATTGATACGCGATTTTAATATGGTTTGGGTACTAGAGGGTCGTAGGAGTAGTTCTAATCTATTATAATATGATACAACGATTACATAATGCATATGATTTGAAAAATAAGTTAAAATATATTCCACACGTAGGCACCACCAATCTTCTTTAAGACGCAGACATAAAGAAAACTATCGTACTCATGTCTCTATGTTCCATTTATGGTTATATCATCTGTTTCATATAATCGACAACCAGCGGTATGTATACTTCTCCTGTTGCCTTACTATCTCTTGACGTTTGATATTTGTCAAAGTCCAACACTGGAATACCAACAAATCTTGCCACTGGCAAAAGAGGAGATAAAAATTGCACCATTGCATCATTCGGGCCCTCGGCTAGGAATGATATGTGATTCGGGGCACTACTTCTATTTCTAAACAGTAGTGATGCTCTCGGAGGCAACTTACCCCATGTTTTAGACTTGATAGTCTGCTCATCCAATGATGTAAACCTATTCTGTTGCAGAGCCACTACTGCATTACTAATTGATACTGCTCCGTCATTAACGCTTCCTATAAATAAACAATTAGGTCCTCTTAATGATGGTGCTCCGCCTGCAATGCATACTCGTGTCCACGATGAATCGCCAGCTCTATCAACTGTACCACATCCTAATGAATGACCTATTATCCCATATGATTTGGGTTGTATATTCCATTCTGTTGTTAACTTCTTGATTAGTTCATTTGTAATGATTGTTCGATCTATTGGAATCCCGCTTGTACTTTCTGTAGCATCATAAGAAGCAGCCAAAGATTCAGGATACTCTGGTGATATTACAAAGAAACCTTCATTTGCAAGTGCTTCCCCTAAATGAGATAAATCATACCTCGATCCTAGATATCCGTGTGCTAGAAATATGATAGGTGCCGAGATATTGTCACTTGCAAAAGAACCTGATCCTTCTTTTACATTCTCCATTGTTGGTTCGAGTGAAAAGTTACGATCAACAAATGCAGGTAATTTCCAACCTGCCAAAAGTTTACCTATCTTTGATACAGATATTCTGTGTTCATATGATATATTGTTGTTATTACTACCTTTACTAGTACCATCACTGCTTGTTGGAGAATGCCAAGTTGCAACTGGAACTTTAATCCCATCAACATCGATTGATAAAGGCTGATATATTATTGTTGATTGAGTATCAACTGATCCACTACTACTGCTTTTGATGATACCGGAAGTAGTCTTTGTCAAACGTTGATTGTTATTATTATCTGATGTAGTAAATGCTGATGATAGTATCCCAGACGATGTGATGAATGCAGTACGACGGGGTAACAACATTGCAAATGTTGGAATTGCAACAAATAAAACAGCGAGTGATATAACATGAATAAACGGAGACATATCGACAATTATCTTCTTATTAATCTAACATACCAACAGCGGTACATCTTCTTCCTTTGCTATGTATTGTTTAATACATTGAACCAGAGATGCTTAATCCTCGCACCCCAGCGAATTATCGTATCAGTAATCAGTATCAGTGCAAAAACAATATGATACGATCGTATCAGTTCACCCCCTTCATTTTTATTGACTTACGAAGCAGTCAAATCATATCAACTCAATAGGTTGGGAAGTTGTCCCGTCTTGGTATTTATCTGTAAGCTGTAGGATAGAGGGCTATATATTATTATTATCGGTAAGGAGGTATCGGATTATTGCGGTTAATCATATAATTTATGCGTTTACTAGTGGTGATAGCAGATGGCTAATTTCATGTCGTAGGGGATGTCTGTGTTGTCTGGTTCATTGGCATGATAATGAAGGGGGCGGAGTATTGTATACAGTATATTATTATTTTGTGTGTTGAGGTGACCAAATTGACATATCTATACACCGGGAGTATTTTATAGGCGGTGGGGTGTTTATTTGTATTTTGTGCATATCATGTGCACCACTTTAATAATCACGCTCACATCGTCACCAACTCTTAAACAGGCACGCAGCTTGACTCGTTAACACTGTTTTTGATATATTTGCATCATTGTTGCACACTTTTTAATCAGGTGAGTGTGTTTCAATCTAACATTTTAACCACGACTTGAGATGAACATCATGTTCATTGCAATGCACTCTCATAATATACTAATCTCTAATGTCTCATGTCATTATCATCTCTAATCAACAATTTCATCTCTCCCTTGATCAATACCGTGACCTTCATATACAAATGGGCTTTAGACTTAATAACACAATCCGCCACAACTACGATGGTTTCAACACCAACAAAAAAGAAGAGGGGTCATGATGATAAGAAGTTGTCACCGTTATCGAGTCAACCAAGACATTTGTGGGACAGTCCTTCATCCCGCAATAAGAAGAGTACTAAATCATCTTCAGTAACCTCTTCTTGTACACGATCACAGCGAAAGAAGTTGTTGTTTGATAAGAAAGGACTCGATGAACATGAAGATGCCGAGAATACAACAACTGACAAAGATACCAAGAAGAAGAAAAGATCTAGCCCATCAGAAAAAGCTGCAAAGGACAAAACCAATGATACAAATGCTGCCCTCTCGGATCTCATCCCCGAAAGCTCAAACTCTCCATCTGGATCATGCAAATCATTGTTACTCGGGCCAAGGTTTGATACATTTTCCAATTCACTTTCTCCACCCTCCGACAAATCAAGTAAGCATTCTTCATCTACCTCAACTACCGCGAAGAAGGAAGACGGTGATAAAATGTCACCACTTCATCCTCCTCGTCGTAGCAGTCTTCGTTCACACAAGAGCAGCAGTAGCATTAGTAGTAGTGATCAGTTCAAGGACTTTACAATGACTCCGACCATCCTCTACAACAACAATATCTATCAGCATCCTTTGAGTGCTGGAGGTAATCGTCATTATCATCAGTCACCACACTGGTCGGGACAAGTACGTGTTAATCCCTTCTCACCCATCCCCGAGCAATATCTCCGTCCTCCGCCCACTTCTGCTCAATCAGTACCTTATAAAAGTCGAAAGCAACAACGAAGTAATTATCATCCTGGATTTTACAATAAGTTGATTAACCTTGATTCGCCAACATTGCAACTGGGCAATA
>Ga0214481_100635_pt1 | contig 17200 bp, 14 predicted proteins | sample M1_20Mar14CPVII9_4_FD_165057 | JGI IMG/M metagenome (GOLD analysis project Ga0214481, IMG submission 165057) | Marine eukaryotic communities from Monterey Bay, California, United States - M1_20Mar14CPVII9sort6BwellG10 | ecosystem: Environmental > Aquatic > Marine > Unclassified | place: USA...
ATAACATATGTATAGATAATGAATTTAGTTCATACTTTTCACGTGTATAGAGATTAGACTCGTCCTCTCAATAGAGAATAGCGGCGGATCACTCCAGCTTTTTGAACATAAGGTATGTCTTCGTCATTCTTGAAAGGATACCCAAGGATACCTCTAATTTTTTTGTACCACAGCCTAGCACTAGCGCATAATGGTCTCACTACTTAAACACACACGCACACCGCACAGCACTATGAACAGTGAATGATATGTTGCTGATACAATTAGATTATATGCTCTCTAGATAACAGGTGTCAAGATATCATATGTTAGGAAAGGCCGAGTGAGAAAGACAAGTACATAGAGTGATGTTCGGTCATTCTTAGGATACCGGTCGTTGCTGCTTCGAGGGCATGCTTTATTTTCGATCACTCTACGATATCATATCGTCACTATCGTCACTTACCACGATAGTATTAAGCTGTTGCCCCTACCTCTATCTCATTATCACGTTGGTATAATATTTCTTTGGTCTCCAAACTCTTCTACTTTCTACTCAGTCAAGATGGATTCATCTCAATCGATTGCAACAAATGAAGTAGTAATGAATACATCCTGCCTAGAAGCATGCATCGACACGCTGGTTGAGGAGGATGTGGTCCATGATACTAATACTGATAATGTACAGAAAGAGAAAAAAACTTTGCAAAAACAATTATCCGATGCCACCGATCATACATTTGATATGAACACGGATGATAGTGATAGGAGTTTAGATATGTCGTTGAAACTGTTCGAATTAGAGCATGAAGATGCTGTTGATGAGACTGTAGTAACCAACGACAATGATACAGCATCTAAATCAACGTCGAAGTTTAATAAGAAAATATATCTTGCTCTTACCTTCCTCGCACTCTCTCTTGGAGTTTCTCTAGGCGCTGGATTGACGGTACGTCATTATCTAAAATCAAAGGATGCTGCAAATAAAAACGATGATGCGGCAGTAGTCACCGCCGCCAACGTGGCATTAGAAGATTGCCTCGTTATGATGAAACAAGATATGATTGGCAGCGGTAGTGGCGGTGATGATGAATTAGATCATGAGCTGCCTGTCTCTCTCTATGGAGAGAAGGCGTATGATGATAACGCTGAGTCCTCGGTATCTTCACTTGTCGTGGCTGATGCTATCGTTGACGATGTATCATCAAACCAAAGTGTGGATGTAGAGTTGGATGATATGAATAACGATGTACTAAAGTCAAGTTTATTAGAGAATGATACAAACCAGAGCATGGATCTGATAGAAACTAACCAGAGTATGGATATAGATTCTGATTTGATTCGACGTCAATTACGTGGCGGTGGTAGAAGATTGTTAGAGGAGAATGCTAGGGTAAGTTTATATTCAATGTTCATATGACTTGTCTCTCTACTTGATATCAATCGATTGACAAAATCCTTGCATGCTTCATTTCATAGATAATGGAGGAGTGTGATAGACTACTTAAGATTCAAGGAGAGAAGAAAGTTAGAAGATAGCTCAATTGAACTGAGGGATAGGATAGGATCTAACTTGTCTGCCAATATCATGGTAGCAGATAGACTACAATCTAGTGGTAGATGTACATATTGATTGAACAGAAATAGAGATAGTTTGCTAATGATAACATGGCTACTATCGTACACTATCAAAGTCATCACAAAGTATCCTTTTTTGTGCATAAGATGTGTACCTTTTTATTCTAACCTCTCCCACTGATAGGTGTGGCAAGAAGAAGACAACCATAACATGAATATAATCTTTTTCATATGTTATCATTGTATGGTAATGAATAGAGTATAGTTGAACAGACAATCTTTACTTTATACTACTTGCATTGGTATGAGAATATCCATGATGATGAATCAAAGACGAATATGAAAATCAGGACAGATCATTAGATACCATCTTTACACTGCACATTGATCCCTTACTTCTTCACTTTTCAAAGGTGTAACCTCCTTTTGTTGTTGGGTCATTGTTGTACTACCATTCTCGATACCACTAACATCAATACCATCACAATTACGATCTTCTTCTCCTTCTGATCCTCTTAATTGGGGCGCTCCTTCACGAAGAGCTTGCCCTGTCTTGCGGAAGGCAGCCTTGTCACCAATCTCATACCAATAACCTGTTGTATTGTCCAACTTAAGAAATCTTCCATTGTATTTACGAATACTATACACTACCCTAGCCGCGATGTGACACTTCTCAAGTTTACGAGTTTGAGGAGAGAGATATTCAGTCTTTACCGAATTGACTAAGTGGCGATATCGAATGTTTCCTTCACGACCGTTCACGCCGCCACCTCGTCCTGATAATACATCATTCTATGACATAGTAGAAGTGATATGAGTATGAGTATGAGGATAGAGGATGAGTTGTATCATGAGTGTATCTATGTCAAAAGTAAAAGAGAAGACCGACAACGATCCATAAACATTGCAATTGCAAACAACAAACTTACATCAGTGATATCTCCTTCTCGTATGAAGCCACCAGCACTAGGTAGGACATATATTTGTGGTGGAGGATAGCGATTCTTACTCTTCGTGGGTTTATGATGCATCGGTGTTGTTACTTTGTTCTCCATCATTGTCATCAACATTTTAGGTCGTTAATTACTTTTTGCAAAAGAGGATGGATATACTACTACAAACTAAGGAGAGCTAAGAGGTATATGATGATGCCTTTGTTGTTGATATTATGAGGTGAAGAGCCGTGTGTGACGGCAATTCAATCGTATCAATCGAGCATTAGAGGAGGAGGCCGCTCTTGCATGCTTTTATCCCTCAGGACCTATCATACCCAAGGATTTCATCGAATCCCTTGGGTATGATAGTCCAGTGCCCCAGAGGGAGAAGATATAATTGGGAGTCTTTAGTATTTGGGATTACTATTCTTCGTTCAAATCTCATCAAATAAAGTGGCGGAAGTACCTACCTACGATATCATTCAGAACTATATAGCGGCGGGCGGTGGCGGCTTATATATAATATTCAGTACAATGATCATTAGGAAATCAGTCTTAATCTTCTTATCAGTGGCGCCTTCAGCCACATACGCCTACTTTTCACAAGTAAATAATGCACACGTTGACTTTATTGCAACAGAAGAACTTCATGACACCCACAATTCTGTTGAAACTACATCAAATCGATCATCACTACAGCATAAAATAACATCATCATTATGGAATATATTGGAAGATGCACTACAAAAAGAAAAACATGCATACTTGGGATATGCGGCTCCAACGATCATGTCCCTGTTTGAGAATTGGGTACATCAATATTCAAAAGAGTTTCAATCTATCGAAGAAAAGGGTAAACGAATGCTAATATGGTTAGAAAATCATGTCTTAATTGAAACACATAATGCAAAGGTTTCTAGTTTTACATTGGGTCATAATGAATTTAGCGATATGACACATACTGAATTTAAGAAACAAATGAAGTTGGGTGAATATACACCAGAGTTGATACATCGAGATGATAAAGTTTTCAACTTTATGGAGTATAATGAAGAGAATGAGGAAGAAGAGGAGGTATTTAGTAGATTGAGAGGTTCTGAATCTGCAGTAGTGATTGCAGAGAAGCGTCGTAATTTACAGGTACCAATCGAGCCACCGTCATCCGATAAGGATACACCCACCACACCAACAATCACAACAGATGAAAAGGATTGGCATCACTTGGGATTCATGGGTCCGATCCGTCAACAAGGTACTTGTGGTGCATGCTGGTCCTTCTCTTCTATCGGTGCTATCGAGTCTGCAATGGCTATTAACAAATTTAATCAAATGACACCAGAACAACAATCGGAACTTATTCAGAGTAATACAAATAATAATTTGGGATTGACTCCATTGAGTGAACAGAATTTGATTGATTGTGATACACTACATGAGAAGGGTTGTGCTGGTGGATTGTAAGTGCTTGAGCTGCTGTGATTGAGTACATATTTTGGTATCATCCACTAATCTTTCTATTTCTTTCTTTTGCCCATATTCATACTTTATCAGGATGACTACAACATTTGACGAAGAGGAATTGAGGAAAGGGATTTGTAGTGAAGTTGACTACCCATACATGCAAGCCGCGGGTACATGCTCATCTCAACTCTGTACACCCGTGCCTGGCTCTAAGGTTGTGAACCACGTTGAGGTTATTCCGAGGAAGAACAATGCCTTGAAAGAGGCACTTAAAAAGCAGCCAGTTACGTCTGCAATGGTTGCTTCTGATCCCTTGTTTCAGTTCTACAAACAGGGCATTTATCAAGTTGAGGATTGTGGCCGAGTAACTAAGCAAATGGGTGGATTAGGATGTAATCTACTATATGCCGGACAAGATACATGCTTACCTGATATAAATCATGGAGTTTTAGTAGTAGGATACGGCAAGGATGAATCAGCCGCAACAGAACTAAAAACATTCTTCAAGGTTAAGAATAGTTGGGGATCATCTTGGGGTGAAGGGGGCTACTTTAGGCTAGCTCGATATGAGGAAGACAAGACGGATCCGATGGACAATTGGGGTGAGTGTGCTATTCTATCTTTAATGTCCTTTCCGATCATGGAGTAAATATCATGTATAGAATTGATATCCATTGAGGCGAGTGTGTTTAGGGGGTGCGGGGGAGGGAATGCCTTCTCTCTATAGAAGCATCGATGTATAGAGAATATAAATAATTGTTTGTATTATAGATTGGTACCGGTATTATACAAATGACTTATACTTAATGTACAATTACAAACTAGAGTATACCACGGTTGATGAATGTCATCAACGAGTATCTCGAGGCATTTCATGTGGCCCAGCACGATAGCTCTTCATTATTGCCCTTCCAATTGCAGCTGCCAAGTTCACAGGGATAGCATTACCAATTTGATTGTACATGTCCGTCCTCTTGCCTGCAAATCTATGTGTATCTGGAAAGGATTGAATACGAGCTCTTTCTCGAACTGTGATGTATCTATCTGTATGTTGGTAATGCCGTATTTGATTTGCTTTTCTAACTGTATTTGCAGGGTGATCTCTATTTAGAGTGTAGTGATTGTCAGCCTTTTCTGACAGCTCTGTGCCTTCTTTGTAATGATCAAACACATGTCTGCCGCCTGGCAAGCCAACAAGACCTCCTGGTGCTGGATTAACATCCTCTAAGTCACGGAGAGCACTCCCTGCCGTTACTATGTCTAATCTTCCTTCGCCGTGTGTGGGTTCGAGGACTGGCAGCTTGTAACCTTTCTTAGAAGCTAGCAAAATTACTCTAACACGGTCTTGTGGGTCGCCAAAGCCCTTGGCGCTAGGCATGGATACATTCACTTGGTACCCCATGCTTAGTAGTCCTCCCACAATACGAAGTAAGTATTTAATGTTCTTCTGTTGAGTGAGTCCTGGCACATTCTCCATGGTAACAAAATCTGTTTGAAAGAGTCTCACACCTTCGAGAAATGTTATTGTGCACTCATTATTCTGCAAATCGTTAGCGCCTCCACTTGTATTCACTGCACTCATCCCTTGGCATGGAGGACTGGCGTGCATATACGAGACGGTTTTATCTCCCCTAGGATAGATATGTACCCTTTGATCTTTGCAGTTTTGTATGAAAGTAGCAATGGGTTCATCAAACACATATGAATCGGGGAAATTCATCCGCAGTGTATCCGCCGCTGTCTTATTCATCTCAACCTTGTACTTAACGTCAAACCCAGCTTTATCTAGACCTGCTGATGCGCCCCCTCCACCGGCAAATAGATCCATTGCCATCGGGTGTTCAGCATGGTGAAAGTTCGGTAAAGGTTTGCCAGTTTGATAATAAAAGGAATGATCTACTCTTCCTCTCGTTTCATAGCAAAGAACTGTATCTTTATTCGGCATACTCTCCATTATCCGTTTTCCCAAAAGCTTTTTTAACTGTATCTTCCCATTCTCTGGTAGAAGTTCATGTTTCATAACACGTACCCAGTCACTCCCCGTAAAAGCTTTTACAGCAGTTGCTTCTTCGGCACCAATAAAGGCCATTTCAACCCTCATCCAAGCTGTTGTAATATGAGCAACCTTGTGCTTACCAATCAATTTTGGTATATTTTCCATGCTTATACCCCCAATTGAGAATGCAAACCCTTCGTCTCGTAATGCTTTGTCACGAGGTAACCAAACATCTCCCTTCTTAACTGTTCTAATTTCTGTTCCTAACCGTACTTCATGGAGTTCGTTCTCGTTTACTTTTGGAGTATTGTTAGGAGATGTAGACTGAGGTGTATCTGGTGCACCACCAAACATTTGAGTAAGTGTATTGGTTTGTATTGAAGCAGTACTACCGCTACTTTTCCTTGATTTACTGTTGTTCTTCTTTTCCTTTTTAGCTGTAAAACTTACACTACCCATTGCAGAAGAAGAACCAGTACCAGTACTACTTATTCTCCGCTTTTTCTTTTTGTTTAGAGCTGTTACAGTCTCTAAGAGGGTAGGTTGTTTCATCTTGGTTGGAGATTGTTTCTTGTCAGAAGAAGAGCTTTGCAACACGGACTTTTCATGTTCCGTCTTAACCTTTCCACCACTGCTACTATTGCTATTATTGTTGAAACTACTATTAGAGTTGGAAAGTATAGCGGCCTCATTTAGGTTCGACATTTGGTTGTCTAAATCATTATCCTCAAACTCCGCCTCGGTGGACATTTTATTAGATGATGGCGGTGGTATTTCCATCTTCGCCAAAACGTCATCATCAAAATTATCAGCAAATTCATCATTTGTATTTGTATAATCTGTTGATACTCTCTTGGATGATACACCCACATCATATGAACAATCATTATTATTGTTCTTGAAGAGCTCCTTCACCGCCGCAGGTTTAGAATCTTCAACAAATTCTTCATCATTATTATCACTATACTCTTCTTCATCATAATCGTCACCTATATCTTGGCTTAGACTTTGTTTATGTTGAGTGAAGATTTCTTCTATATCCAATCGATCATCATTTAGGTTATTATTGTTGTACTCTATGAATGGAGATTGTTGATTGCAATTATCACCATTACCTCCTCCTTCTAAACCACTGCTTTTCAATGACATTGCTGCATATAGCTAAGTACTCAGTTGGTACTGTATATAAAGCATCGGCCAACCACTTGTCTCATTCACCAAATACCAACATTAAACATTTGAGTTTAGTGGTGCTTGATACGTCCTACCTCAATAAATGACAAGAAAGGCGTCTTTAAAATGCTACTGGGTGAAAAAGCGTTAAAACCTGATCAAGTGAGAGTACTGATGGTATATATTGCAACCACACAATCGATTATTGATACAATAGGCGGGCAGAGATAGCCGATTGCCATTAGCAACTCTCATAATTTTTATGTGCACTTAGACTCGATACAGTCATAAAACCTATCAACCTAGACCCTAAATCAGAGCTTACTCTACAATACATAATCATCAACTATTGCCGACGCATACATATATCTATACGCATACATCTCCATTACTAATCATGGTACTATTAGCTTACTTTATTCTCCTTCTATTTGCTACTTTCATGTCGACTTCCTATGCGGCAGCAACATCGCCGCCAATTACTACAAAACTACAACTCAACAGCAACATTGAAAATGTAAGACATCAACATTATGATACAAGTATTATACCAAGAAGACAATTGCAATCCTTCTCAATAACTGATATGCTAACCCTAACAAATTCAGCATGTCCCGCAAATTGTCCATTGTGTGATTGTACCTATCAAAACTTTACATCCGAGGAAGAAGAATTAGACTGTACATTAAACAAATCAATAGAGGCTTGTTCCACTAATACTTTCCAAAGTTGTTATGAAGATATATTAAATGATACACCGTTTGACATTGAAGGTTTGTGTACTGTTGAATGCAGTAGTGTAGATGATAATGGTAGTGCCGCTGTATCACCAACAAGTCAGGGTATGAGTGATAACAGAGCCTTATGTCAAATTTGTAATATATTTTCATGTTGTACAAATTGTCCATCAGAGAAAGCGGCAGAGTGTTTCCCATCGAATATTGAAGACGGATATACCCCTGCGGGTTGGGAACCTCTTAGTTGTAGTGATAGTAGTGGTGGGGTTAGTATCGTAGTTGGTATTCGCTGGGGTTGGCCAGCGTTGCCGTTGATATTGTTGAGTACATCATATGTCACTTTTTCTCAATAGAGTTCTAATCATTGGGTAGTCCGATGCGATTTATATAATGTACAAAGCCCCTTCGTCTGAAAAGAAAGAGAATGCATAGTATTTGTGAACAAAAAAAAACTAAGTACAAAGTGATGAGGTGATATCTTTCACATGAAATTCCCCCATCATAAGGCTGTGAAAAATTCACTTTCCATCAAATCACTCAACCCCAAACTAACGTTACAGCATGTATCAAATCATGACCGACAAACCTACTAAACCAGAGATTGTACAGTTTGATGTCGGTGGTAGAGTCTTCAAGACCTCACGCTCTCTAATCGATCAACATGAAGATACCATGTTGGCACGTCTCATGTCTGATACTTGGCAGGAAGATCCAAACAAGTCCGTGTTCATTGATAGAAATGGCGACACCTTCTCTCATATCCTGGACTACTTGCGTTATGGAAGCAATCAAAGGCAATGCTCCTCCGAGACTTGGACTTCTATGGTATCGTGCCTGAGGAAGGCAGTGTGAAGTCTGCATCGGAAGGATGGGCTTCCAAAGTTGATGAACGTTGTGCTAAAATCAAAGACCATGGTGATAAAATGAAGCAGCTTCAGTTGGAGAATGATATTGAGTTTTTAGCCAACTATTGTGCCAGTGAATACATATCTTATGCTTATAGGAGCTTGATGAACGGTGGGTTAACCATTCAAATATACAAACCTAAGGATGGAGCTAATAATAATAAAGAAATGATGCTGTGGAATGCTGTAAAGCAAGTATATAATAACAAGGGTAATACAGAGGAGTTGTCAAAGGCATTGATGAAATTTGGGCTGTCTTTAAAGGGAGAGATTGGTTACAACAATTACTGTAGTCAGTATACAATTGGTGTCAAGACTACCGAGATCTAATTAATCACGGTTGTTTAGTTGCTAATGTTTGTTCTACCTCCTCACCTACTTAGTATAACAAATAACACAGTTGTTTAGTACTAAGTAGAGCCTACTAGGATAGTATGTCAAGGCACCATATATTAGCCCTTATTAGAGTTTTCAACATGAAAACTGACATTTATTTCTCCTAACTCCTACATACTTTTACATGAGGTTGTGGTAGCATAGTATACGAGCTATGCCATTCTGCAGTCGATCATTCCGAGCACTACTATGGAGAAATGCAATCTACCGCAAAAGGAGATTGTTACCATCTGCAATTGAATTCTTCTTACCTGCACTATGCGTCGCGGCGTTATACTTCATCAAATTGGATTTACAATCTGATCCAAATTCAAGTCTCAAGGCGGAGGATACCCGCATCATACCCTGGTAAGTCCTTATAATGTTATATGTAATTTCTGTTTTGTTGCAATGCTAATCATATCATTCTATCTCATTCATTGCATATCATTCTCGTCTATATACATTATACTCGATATTTATATATACTATTTCACTCGATATCATTAAATTATATTGTAGATGCAAATGATGTAATGATACCATTTTCTTTTCAAGATTACGTCACCGCAATACAAGCCAAAAGAGTCTGCATTGTTGATCCCAATGCAAATCAATTTGATAAGATCTTTGGATTAGCATCTCTGGTAATTAGTGGTATTAATTATAATGATTGGCCTGTACCATTTGTATTTTGCAATTCATATGCATGTAAGGATAGAGGAGAGGATGCAACAAATTACTGTACCTATAAGACATTGGCTATATCTACAATGAATGGATCAGCAGAGGAAATGGAAAGGATGGAGAGATTCAAAGACTATGTTGAAACAAGATATCCACAAATTACCAATACAAATTTACCATTTGATTATGATTTCATACAAACATTTGATAATAATGATAAATTAACATCCTATGTTAGTTCGGATACGTATGGGGAGTTTGTTAATGGGAAGTACCGTCCCAAGATTGCAATTGCTGTAGTTTTTGATGGTGCAGATGATGATAAAAGTTATGATTATACCATTAGAACAAATTCTACCAATTTCAATTCAGAGGAGCTTTCCGTAAGTAGATGTTTTGTTGTGTATGTATAAGATATGATTGAGGGTATACTTTGTAACAACTGATGTCTGTAATACCTATATCAAACAGGCTCAACCAGCGGCCAAAACAACACCCAATACCAATCGTGTGTTTGATCCATATAAACGGGAAGATAGCAATTCTTGTTCAACGTCCGGCGGGGCACCTGGTCCTGATTCTTGTAGTGAGTTGTTGGTTGTATATGTTCTCGTGTTCTATACATCTACCACGATCGAATGCTCATATCTAAACTCTCTCATACATCAATGATAACAGCAAAACAATACATTCTAAATGGAGCCATTACTATTCAAAGACTTGTTGACGATTGGATTCTTAGTGATAGTGGTGTAGAAGTCACAGTAGCACAGAATAGTGCAGTCTTTCTACCATTTCCAACAAAGGAGTATACCAAAAGCGGGTTTTACCAGACCATCGCCCCATTTGCCCCATTACTTTTCACACTCGGTCTATTATATCCCGTCAGTAGTACGATTAGATCCATCGTATTGGAAAAAGAACTACGTCAAAAGGAATTAATGAAGATGATGGGAGTTACAGAAGCAGAATTAGGCTGGGGTTGGTTCACTTCATTCTATCTCTTCTTCTGTCCTTGTGGGATATTAACGGCAGTGTTTACCAACCTCCTTTATGCCCAATCAAGTTTCGGTTGGCTACTACTCTTTTGGCAGCTCACGTTCATATCATGTATTGTATACTGCTTTGTCATAAGTTCAATCTCGACGAAGGCCACCCGTGCCACACTGATTGGTATTATGCTATTCTTTGTTGGATACTTCCTACCTTTTATTGTTGATTACCAAGATGGATCGTCTGCTGTGATTACTCTACTATCTCTTCATCCTGTAACGGCGTATACATACGGTTTGAATATGATGGGCTATTTGGAAGATAGTGGAGTGGGTGTTCAAACGACAAGCATCTTTGCCTCCGAGTTTCCTTCTGGGTATACGTTTGGCTCATCACTATCAATGTTGTTGTTTGATTCTATTCTGTGGGGTATTGTGAGTTGGTATTTGAATCGGACACTACAGGGTGATTATGGAACTGCTTTGAGATGGTACTTTCCCTTCACGAGGCAATACTGGTGCCCTAGCTACAAGGCGGTAGATGTTGAGCCTCCTGTTGATGCATCGTCAGTTGATAATTCTGCAATTCCAATCGAATCAATACGTGTAGTCCAAAACCCTAGCGATACCCTTGATATTCGGGGTCTTAGCAAAACGTTTGGGGATAAGACTGCTGTCGATAGTTTGACATTGTCCATGTACAGTAATCAAATAACTTGTTTACTTGGTCATAACGGTGCCGGAAAGACTACAACAATTGGCATGTTAACTGGAATGGTACCTCCGACGTCTGGATCGGCAAAAGTTGGTGGATATGATGTCGGCACAGACATGAGACACATCCGAAGCAACGTGGGTGTCTGTTTACAGCATGACTGTTTGTTTCCTCAGTTAACGGTAGAAGAGCATATAGTATTCTTCTCTAAAGTCAAGGGCTTGTACTCTACGAAATCAAAAGAAGAATGTAAGGAATCAATAATGGCATCAATCAAAGACGTTGCTCTATTGGAGAAGCAACACAACTTTGCCAAGGATTTGAGTGGTGGAATGAAACGAAAGCTTTCAGTTGCTATTGCCTTTTGCGGGGAGTCGAAAGTGATATTCCTTGATGGTAAGTTTATGCTGTGTTGTATTGTTGTGCATATCTTTTGTTTGTTTTCCAAGTTCCTAACACCGTTTATATCACTTTAAAAGAACCGACGTCGGGCATGGATCCGTTTGCTCGAAGATTCACTTGGAATGTGATACGGCAATACAGAGAGAATCGGATCATCGTATTGACGACCCACTTTATGGACGAGGCAGATTTACTCGGAGACCGTATAGCCATTATGGCTGCGGGAAAACTTAGATGCTGTGGATCTTCGTTGTTTCTAAAGAAGCAGTATGGGGTCGGATATCAGCTAACGATAGTAAAGTCGAACAAGAATGTCAGTACTAAATTGAAAGAGGATATAGGAAACGACGAAGTAGTCAAGTCAAAATCTGATGTGGTAGATACAACTCCACTTGTTGAGGGTGAAAAAAGAAAAGGAGATGATAAACAAAACACACCGATAGATGACGATCAGTGGGTAACGGTAGCAGATGTGCCATTAGTCAAGGCGGGAGAGAAGGGTAAAGAAGATGAGAACAAACAAAGTATAGGAGAGACAAAGGAATGCGGGGATTTAGATGACACTCTCAAGAAGATTGTATCATATGTACCTTCTTCCAAGGTCCTTAGTAATGTTGGTACCGAACTCAGCTTTCAGCTTCCGATTGGGGAATCTGCTCGATTCATTGCCATGTTTGAACAGCTAGACAAGTTGATCGAAGACAAGAAGATTGAGTCATATGGAGTCTCGGTCACGACTCTTGATGAGGTCTTCCTAATGGTTGCAAGGGGTGAAGAGGGTGTTCATCAATCGACTATAAAAGAAGCAGCTCCAGTAAAAGATGATAAGGAATCAAATCCTGACAGAGCTTTACTAGATACAACTGATAGTGGAAGTATACGGTTCAAGCGTCATGTTAGTGCTTTGTTCATGAAGAGAGCTAAGAACTTCAAAAGAGACAAAAAGGCATGGTGCTGTTCAACCATTCTACCCACAGTCACAACATTAGCGGGGTTCCTCATCTTCAACCTGATAGCGAGACGAAATCCAAATTATCCTTCGTTGACATTATCACTTGATCAAAACAATCCTGAGATTGTATCACTTCGAAATCCAATCCCCTACAATGATCCAGGTGTATATGATTGTCAACCAGGGCAGTGCAGTTATGGCAGTAGCACGGTGAACATTACTGAAACGAATGAGGTCTACTACTTTTGTGGTGCTAATGCTCAAGTTGATAATCCTTCCTCAAATACTAGTGAGTCGGCAACTACATGCACAATTGCAAACTCCACCTCAATCATGAACCAAGTAGTTCAGTTTGGGGCATTTGGTGTCGAAAATGATGTGTCGTCCGTGTTGAATTCATCCAAAGGCGTTTATGATTCTTCATATGACTTTGCTGCGTCTCAATATGGAAGCATCTTCTTCACACATGATACTGCTAGTGTTATATCAAATGATGGTGCTTCATTTGATGAGACTGTAGTCAAGCAGTGCATGGAAAACACTGGTGACTACACAACAGAGGAACAATGTCTCGATTTTGGCGGCATTGGATATATCGTTAATTACAACTATACATCACTCCATAGCTCTCTACTCTATCAGAGTACTGCTGATGAAGCCCTACTCAGGGAATACACCAACGATCCTGAATATAAGATTTCAGCTTCCGTATGGCCTTTGCCTCTTACTAAAGTGGAGGAGCAGTATACGCTAGCATCAAATGCCTTTGCGGCTTGGTTTCTGTTGGTACTATCGTTTCCATTTATTGCTGGTTCATTTGCCACATTCATCGTTGCTGAGAGAGAAAGCAAAGCCAAACATCTTCAGACAGTTGCTGGTGTACAGCCGTCAGCTTACTGGTTATCTACATACTCTTGGGATGTTATGAACTACCAAATACCTTTGTGGGTTGTAGTTGCCTTGATGTATGCCTTGGATGTTGAATCATTCATCACAACAGACAAGGGTGCTTCGTCAACGACCTTGGCCTTGTTAATACTCTTCGGACCAGCCTCGGCAGGATTTACATACATTCTTTCTTTCAAGTTCAAGTCACCAAGCATGGCAAATCTCTTTATCATCGTGTTCAACTTCTTTATCGGAATGGCCGGGAAAGTCCGCGTTAGTATTGTTTTATTGCATGAATTCAGGTGTTCAATATGAGTCTCGTTGTTTGAATACTAGTTTGCCTTTCTTGATTGCCCTTGCAAGTCATATGAACTAACATATGTTACTATCTCCCCTCTTTCATCAACATAAATCGTGATAACGCGCATCTTCCAGGCCGACAATTTGTCTTGTACTAAGACTTCTTGCCGCTGACCCTGGTAATCCCAAGCCTAATCTTGAGACGGCGGCTATTGTGTTAGAGTGGGTACTAAGGTTCATACCATCGTTCTGTCTAGGCAAGGGACTACTGGAAAGTCCGCGTTAGTATTGTTTTATCTTATGAATTCATGTGATTTAAATGAAGTGTTGGTGATTTGAGTGCTTCATTTGGCCTTCATGTATCTTTATTTGATTCTCTTTGCAAGCCATATATTAACATGAGTTCCTATCATCTCTTTTCGTCTTCATAAACCATGAAACGCGCATCTTCCAGTATACAATCAACATTGTCTTCTTCCAAACACTAGAAAGTCAAACTCTCACAACTTGGAGTCCGGAGATTGCGTTATATGAGGTCATCTTCCTAGGCATGGAGTCTATCGTCTACATCTTCATTACGATCCAAATCGATATACTCTCAACCAAGCCACGTACCTTAATTGTATTGAAGAAAGTTAAAGATTGTCTAACCTTGAAATGGATCTTTGGTAAGAAGACACATACTGCAGACGATGAGGTCACAGAAGCTGAAAGTGTTGATGAGGATGTTATAGCTGAGAATGAACGGGTTGACAGCGGGGGTGCCGATGATGATCTCATCGTGTTGCACAATCTATCGAAGGTATATCCAAATGGTAAACGAGCTGTCGATCATGTTTCACTGGGCATTCCTCCAGGTGAGAATCATGAGTATGTTACTACTCGTCATTCATTATACTTTGTTGCTAATATCTTACTGTTATCTTTCATAAAAAGGACAATGCTTTGGTCTTCTAGGCATAAACGGAGCCGGGAAAACCACGACAATGTCTATACTTACCGCTGAGTTTCCACCGTCCGGTGGAGATGCTTTTTTGGCAGGATTCTCTGTCAGCAATCAGCCAGAGCAGACTCGAAAGAGGATAGGATATTGCCCCCAATTTGATGCTCACTTTGCCTGTATGACTGGCTTTGAACACGTCGCTTTGTATGCTGTTATCAAAGGTGTGAAGAAAGACATACTCAAAGAAGTCGTTTCTGCAAAGCTTGAAGAAGTAGGATTGTCGGAATCGGATGGTAATCGACTCAGCTCTGGGTACTCGGGCGGTATGAAACGAAAGTTATCAGTTGCCTGTGCCACGATTGGATCACCCAGTATCGCCTTCCTTGATGAACCTTCGACTGGCATGGATCCTGTGTCAAGAAGGGACTTGTGGAAAGTTATTGGAAAGATAGTTCAAGGTGGCACTTCAGTCGTCTTGACAACTCATTCAATGGAGGAGTGTGAAGCTTTGTGCTCCCGTATATCCATCATGGCAGGTGGTAGACTGAGGTGTCTTGGGTCAGCGCAACATCTAAAGAATCGATTTGGACAGGGATATCAAATTGAAATGAAAGTTAGACATCCCACAAATGAGGATAGAGATGTACTCGATACCACAAGGCAGTCACTTGAATGCCTCGAATTGCCACTTGGTGAAGATACGGTAGATTTGTTTAGGTTGGCAGGTAATACTTGTATCAACCTTGAGCAGGGCAAGCAAGTATGTGAAGCTCTCACTGATGATGACTACTTGTCCAAGATGGTTGATGTAGATAATCCAAAGGGGTATCATATATACAACCTCGCTCAGTCTCAAGTTGGTGTAGCCCTTGATGAGTTCATTGCATTTTGTGTGGAAGAGCTCAGAGTTAAGGCGGTTGTAGACTTTTTTGAAAAGTCTTATCAATCAGCCACATTGCGTGAGCGACAAGATGTAAAGGTTAGGTTTGAAATCTGCTCGGATGGTGTATCAATCTCGTCTGTGTTTGCCAACCTTGAAAATCATAAAGATGAACTCTACATGGAGGACTATGGAGTTAGTCAAACATCCCTTGAGCAGGTCTTTAATGGCTTTGCTTCTGTTGCTGAAAGTGAGAAAGAGAATGAATAATATGTACTCCTGATATTTTGTTGATAAAAATGTTTGCATACTGCACTTGAAGATTTCATGTTTGTTGTTTGAAGAGAGATGGCAGTAAAGATAAACAAAACCAATCACTATTGAACATAGCTCACTACTATCAATCACAATCTGCAACATAGAACCTGCCAACATGGGGCTGTAAAAGTATGATGGGTGGATTTACAATCATGCAGAGAGTGTCCATTGCCTTGTTATACACCCATACAATGCCGAACATCTACTATTGTAGCACCTGCATGCTGTTATGCCCCCACTTGATGGCCAAACTTGTCTGAGAGTTGGCAGAAAACCGAGATTTTTTCCTGATCTGAGGCATGAAGCCTGCCAACATGGGGCTGTAAAAGTATGGTGGAGGGTGTTACAATCATGCTGGGAGTGTTTATCACCTTGTTATACATTCATACAACGCCAAACATCTACTATTGTAGCACCTGCATGCTGTTATGCCCCCCCTTGATGGCCAAACTTGTCTGAGAGTTGGCAGAAAATCGAGATTTTTTCCTGATCTCTAAGCATGAAGCCTGCCAACATGGGGCTGTAAAAGTATGGTGGAGGGTGTTACAATCATGCTGGGAGTGTTCATTGCCTTGTTATACACCCATACAATGCCAAACATCTACTATTGTAGCACCTGCATGCTGTTATACCCCCACTTGATGGCCAAACTTGTCTAAGAGTTGGCAGAAAATCAAGATTTTTTCCTGATCTGAGGCATGAAGCCTGCCAACATGGGGCTGTAAAAGTATGGTGGAGGGTGTTACAATCATGCTGGGAGTGTTTATCACCTTGTTATACATTCATACAATGCCAAACATCTACTATTGTAGCACCTGCATGCTGCTATACCCCCACTTGATGGCCAAACTTGTCTAAGAGTTGGCAGAAAATCAAGATTTTTTCCTGATCTGAGGCATGAAGCCTGCCAACATGGGGCTGTAAAAGTATGGTGGAGGGTGTTACAATCATGCTGGGAGTGTTTATCACCTTGTTATACATTCA
>Ga0214481_100636_pt1 | contig 17192 bp, 9 predicted proteins | sample M1_20Mar14CPVII9_4_FD_165057 | JGI IMG/M metagenome (GOLD analysis project Ga0214481, IMG submission 165057) | Marine eukaryotic communities from Monterey Bay, California, United States - M1_20Mar14CPVII9sort6BwellG10 | ecosystem: Environmental > Aquatic > Marine > Unclassified | place: USA...
GAGTGGACGGAGACAGTAAGTTGAATTCGAGCATGTTTGTATATGTGTATGAATCACGTGTGTCCTAGCAGCTCGTATGTGACGACTGTTGAGGAGTTACAAAGCTACAACGATCAGGCAAGCCAAAAGATTGAATGTGACATGAGATATGTCAACCTTTGTGATCTGTTTTGTCCCAAGCTGACTGTTTGTTATTTGTGGAAGTATGTGAGTATCCTGTGAGCAATCTTGACCGACAACTTGTTTGTTTGGAATGCTGGATGAATATCATATATATTTGTAAGTATGGCGGTCAAGTTTGAGGGGACTGTTTCAGGGATACCGTGGTCGGATTGAATCTTTAGCGGTATATCTTGTGGCCAGTTTTATCACAGCCGTAGTGTTTCTTCTACTGCTTGAGTAGAGGCGGCTGCATCTACTCTGTGAATCGTTTGAACTGCCTTAATTGTTTGAACTGCCTCATGATCATAGTTGTTAGCGTTTTGTTAATAGAGAGAGAGGTGTATTGCTCTCACAATATGAAAGATCTCCTAGAATGGAGTAGAGATGATGCATCTATCATATCATCGGTATGATATCGTTGGTAGTGATTAGATACATCGTTGTAAACCTAAACCAAGTACTATCAGTCTCTGCGCTTAGGCAGAACTGATGGGGCGCTATAGAGGGCCAATGAGACCTAGCGGTCATCTCCTATCATTAGCATTAGAGTAGTTATTGATTAGGATACATGTATGTTGCTTGTGGTATCTTTAGTAGATCCAGCTACGGGCACATCGTTTCATCTTCTAGAGATAATAATTGAGTAGGCAGTATGATCGAAAATTGTCAAATGAAACTTCTATTTCACACCTAAATAAGAAGTTTCTAAAGTGTCGAGAGTTGTGTTCTTGTATTATGTATTGCTGTTGGCGTATGTTATTTATAGAAGCGGGCACGACGGTGAATCATAGTGTATCAATAGAAGAGTCTTGGAGTATATAGGGGCTCAAATTATGTTGTTTATTTTGATGGCAGCACATATCTTACTCGAGCTATAGAGAGGATCTAAGTTATCAACTGCCAAACGAAGAAGAAAATTATATAAACGAACTTCTTGATTGAATTCTGAGCAATTTATTCAGTATGGATTATAGACAGCAGCAGAAAATGCAGCGTCAAGGTTCGTCGTCTAGTGGCCATCAACATCAGTATCAATACAATCAGCAGCAGAGCAGTAGTGGTCATCAACAATTTTCTCAGACAAAAGGTGAACCGATACATCATCGGATGTATCAGATAAATCAACAACAGTCACAACAGAACCAACATCCACACCATGCACATTATACACAACAACAAATGCAACATGCAAATCAAGCAGCTCAATTTCAAGCTCAACATTCACAGTCCTATCCCTCCTCGCCATTGCAACAACATTCCTCTTCACATATGCAGCAATCTCATAACAGTTCTTCTTATCAACATCCAGTTATCAATGGACCACGAGCTAAATGCAATCAAGTTATATACGAGGCAATAACCAAATCATGTGAAATTGCAGTTAGAGGACGGTGTACTAATTTAGTTGATGATACTATGTTCAGCAATATGATGAATAATATGAATGCTGGAGCGGGAAACAGTAGAGGATATTCAGATGGTATGATAAACACAAACTCCAATAAAGGAAGAGATACAATTACAACGGGAAGTTATGGAAGGAGGAATACAATCACAACTCCTAATCATACTGATAAACGACGTTCATGGAATTATGGTGGCAATCAACAACAACAACAAAGTTCAACAACAAGTACAAGCTCAAGATTCAACATTGAAGTTAATGAAGTACCAACAATACGATCAACAGTATCATCAACATGGAAGAAGTCTATACATTTACCATTAAGATTGGATATATATTATGAATATGATAGCTGTTATGACCAACAGCAGCAACAGGAAGGTGCACCACCGCCACCACCACAGAGAGAGTTGTTGGAAAGATGGTGTATAGATTACATTCCATCAACTTCATCCTCACAATCTCAATCATTGTATAATTCATTATCATCAAGTCCATCAACATCTCCATACTCATCTCCTTACTCTAGTCGTATCTTAACTGGTGCTATTACCAATTCTCCTCGTACTGATAATAACAAGTCATCAAGCTCAAGCAGTATGTCACAATTACGTCAAGTTTGTAAACGAATAGTTATACTATTAAGAAGTTTACATTGTATGACACGAATGTTACCTGCATACCAATTGAAGTGTGCACTAATATCGAATATGTTGGGAGCTGTTGATGGCGTTGTGACACAGCAACAACAAGGTGGTTATCCACAACAATCTAATCATCAACAAAGTGTAGGATGGGGTCATATAGGATATTCAATACATGTCGGAGATGAACAAACGCAGTACGATCCACCATTACCTTCGCCATCATTTCAACGACAGACTTTACCAAGTGTATCAACGCCATATGGTAATATGGTATTGAGTGTGATGTATGATGCTACATTACAACCTAATCATATGTTGTACGATATTATTGAACGGAGGAATGGTTGGTTGCTTAGTCAACAGCAACATCAACAGATACCCCAGCAAGTGGGCATGCTACCGTCACCAGGACAGAGTGGTACACAGCCTATCCCGATTAATACACATGTTGTTGGACAACATGCCAGTAATAGTCCAGGTCCACTGACAATCAATAGCCTACCTCGAAACGCATCAAGGAGGAGAGAATATGGATCATGTCCACCAGCGGCACTAATGATGAGTGGTCATCCTACATCCTTTGGAAGCGGCGGCCCTGCATCCTTTGGAAGTAATACTCAACAACAACAACGATCTCGTGCAGCATCTATAAATATCATATCAGATTATCATCACTCGCCACGGTTGAAACCAACATCGTCATCACCGAGTCAGAAGAATCCTAGCAGTGCTAACAATTCTTCTCCTGCCACTGGACAGAATAAACGTGTCATGAGTGGTCTATCATTGGCAATGATGAATGAAGATGATAATACAAGTCCTGTTGAAGATCAAGTACCTCCTTCATCGAGTCCTCATGATCATCAATTACATCCACAAGCACAGCGGGAAGTTGATGCATTGATATTACCATTTGGATCACCCATGACTCGTGCTGCTTTTCATAATCCACCACCAATATTGTCTAATGATGAGGATGAAGTACCAACGCCACAACAACAAGCATACTCGTCAGGCGTAGAAGATCGCGGTACACACTTCTTTAAACAGCATGGTGGATACGGTTATGGGTATAATGGATCCAACTTGCAATTCACCGACGAACAACAGCAAACGAAGGAGGATCAGGTTCCACCGCCACAATTTACACCATCCTTGGGGTTGAGCATTAGTCCCAATCCGCGTGTATTGAGCAACAACACACCTCCACCTCCATCACCAGGGACAACATCACTTCGACAAAGTAGAAGCGGCACACCCCCGACATCTATCTTGTCGAGTCGACCATTGATTAGCAGTCCAAGACAATATCATCAACAAGGATTGATAGATAGCAGAAGTGGTAGTGATGTCCAACGAAGTAGTAGACACCGAGCAACATCATCATCGGCGGTAGATCTTCTCCCACCAGTAAGTACACTTGATATGCTAGGCAAATCTCCATTCGCCAAGAGTCGTAAAGAAAGATCTTCTGGGAAAGAGGGAGACACCAATACAAGTAGTAGTGACTCTGGAGGAGGCGAAAAGTTACTATCCTCTGTTCCACGAGTGGTAAATGATAAGAGTGATAGTACTGGGGTGTCAACTCTCGGAGGAGGAGAGGATACAGGATCGTCGACTAATCCAACGGGCTCTGCTACCGGTCTGCAAACAAATAGCAGTGGCAATCGAAATAGAACCAATACAGATTCAGGTGAGCAGCTTCCATTTGCAGTAGATGATGATGATGATGCCAAACCAACAAGTGAAGGGAAATCCTCAGATAGCCCTTTAAAGGCTAGCGGTATTAGGGCAAACAGAGAATTGTGGGGCAGTACAAAGGCTGATATGCTTGGTGATGACGGTCCGGGAGGTATCACCCTTGGAGTTGCTGAGACGATGGCGGTTTCAAGTTTAGCTCATCGCTGTGCAACAGATTCAAAAGTAAGACTTCGAATGTTTGAAAGTTCACCGGCAGTGGGAGGAAATGAGCAACTCTCGAACACAGCTACCAGTGTTAGTCGTCCTTCCATAAAGGATCAATTATCTGACTTTAGGTCGTTTGGAGCTTCACTGATGATGGATAGTACAAATGAGAGTGATAAAGAAGAGTAGAGTATAGATAGAGACACTCTTCATTGAGTTATAGATAGAAACTTTGTACATAATGACAATTAAACTGAAGACTAACTATGTTGTGTACTATCTTTTGATCTCATGCTCTGCCTCTTCAGTATCACTCGAGTTAGTTGAACTCTTTTCAGCTTGCCACCTCTCTGAAAGGCCACGCCATATGACCGTGAATAGTATACTTTGTAGTGCATTAGCAAGTAATCTAGTCTTTAACCCTCTCCCAAACAACCCTCTAATACCATCTGCTGCCAGTATCAGTGATATTGTTTCTGCATATGTTGTTTTTGATCTTGTGGAACCTAATGACTGCTTTGTTGTTTTGATTACTCTCATACTATTAGCAACTGTATCGCTCACTATGCTTGAAATGAACCCAATCAGAGCATTTCTTGCTGTCGACCATTCAATACTCATTATAAACTTGTTCTTTGATAAGAGATTATAAGTGCAGAACCAAGGGTAATGCCCAATGAATGAGGATAAAGCATTGGCAAGTGCACCCGAATAAAGCAAGTGGATATTCCCCTGACGAACTTTTGATAACAACTGATCAACACCCTTCTTATTTTCAATCTGAGATACAGTTTTCAGTGTATCTATCGGCATCAATAACATTCGAAAGAAACCCACAACTAATGCTGCAATGGCAACTTCTCGTCCAGGACCAAGGTTAAAGTTTTGTAGTAAGACTCCGACGCCATCGTTTGCTGCTGTACTTATAAATCGGGATATAGGAGCTTGAATTAAAGCAAATGAAATTCCAGAGTAGAGTCTTGGTATTCCACCCATACCATACAATGTTGTAAGAGCTTGAATGAAGGATGAACCATATCTATATTGATAGTTTATCACTGTCCGTAACCACATTAGAGATAGGACTTGTATAACACCGGCAATTGCGCCAGGTAGTCCACCTCCAAGAGCTTTGTTCATCGCTTTTCTAAATATACCTTTTCCATTTGCAGACGATATTGATATCTGTTCAGTACTATCACTTTTCCGTAGGTGTGTAGTTGTTGATTGAATCTTCACATCAGTATTGTTATTAAGTGGAGGAACGCCTCTGATATTATTCACCACAACATCAACATCTTCTTCAGCATCGATAGTTTGATTGATACAGCCAGCTGGGTAGAAAGTAATTAGTAAGAGTACTATCCAGATTTGCCTTTTTATCAGTACCATCCTCAGCTTTGCAATGCTATTCTTACTGTTCAAATCGACGATAAGTATTATCGATTTATCAATATATCATATTATTATCAAACATACTCAATCACTTCATTGATAAATTATGATAAATGATAAATGTCAGTTTTCATGTCAAATGAGAAATGAGAAAATTCTGTTTGGTAGAAGGGGACACAGGATCTGAATGAAGGGCAATTACCATCGAGTGTATCTTTGTATATGCTATATAGTGTCTAAAAGTTATCATCATAATATACGCATTCAAGCGTAAGCCCCTCGGGAGGCGCAGGCTTGCATGGATTATCCTTCCGTCTTAGTTTCTCATCTCCTTCCTCATTGTTATTCTGAAGCAGGTATACCAATTGCTCTTCTGCCATTCTACCAAGCCAAACTTCTATTGCCGTACCGACCATATTACGTACCATCTTATATAATGCTCCTTGAAGTAAGAAATTTATTCGATAGTTCCCTTCTTCGCCAAGAAAACCCGACTGTTTCTGATCATCAAAATCTGATGATGGACTTTCATTTGCAAAGGAATAACTCTCTTTTAATGGCTCTTTCACCAACTCTACTCTATATACTGTTCTGACAGTATTGATTGAAATCCCCGACTTCTTCTCATTCTGTTCAATCTGACCGCCGAATGCTTTGAAATCATGTGTTCCTTCATAAAGTTTTAAGATTGACTGCAATCTATCAATATCTTGCTTCGTTAAAGTATAGGGCTCAATCATGGCTGATTTAGATCTATGTTTGGATGTTTTAGGTACAAATGATGGCCGATGGACAAAGTGAGTACGAGTATATCTTTCTTTTGGATTCCAGAGCGTGGGTCCTAATGTAAAGCGATAAGAGTACCATTTAGTATTTGCAGATTGTATTGCATGCCATGGCCTTGCTCTAGCTGTTGACTGATCATCTATTTCTTGGTCATATATTGTCCATGTATACGGCGCTAATTGTAAATTGAATATCCGAATATCTAATGGCAGCATTCTATTTAATGAATGCTCCAACTCGTTACAAAAGTTGCATTTTTGTTCCTGATCATCATTATCATTTGTTGTCACCATTATTGGTATCCCACTATCAATTTTTGTAGGTGGTAATGGTGGTATAAACGGAATCTCATGTGGAAGTAAATCAAAATGTATAGCCTGACCACGAGCATGTACACCTGCATCTGTTCTACCTGCACCTAATACTGGTATACGACGATTTTGAAAACGGAGCTTTAAGATACCTTCAATTGCACCTTGTACTGTTGATCTATTCTCTGTCTGTAATTGCCATCCATGAAATTGAGTACCATGATATGCTACTCTAGCACGAAATCTAGTCTTCTTTAGTTGATCGTTTGTATTATTGGCAGTCTCCACATCATTACTTTCTGATGCAAAGTGATGTATCGAGTGATGTCTATTTTTTAAATGACAATATCTTGGATTAATAAATGATATAATACGGGTGCCGCCGAAAACTACGGGCAACATGCTTATAAACACTCTGCAAATGAGGAATATATACCGCCATTGCATTGCCGAGACTAATGGTTGAGAGTGAGGGGAAGTAAGAGTAGCAATAAAAAATGACATGTATGAGTAAGTGGGAAAAATCAAAACGGGAGATACGGTTGCGGTATCCTAGTATGTAAGCCTTCTTCCTTCCGAGATCGTCAAGTACAAATGGTACTGGCTAGACCGTTTATATATAATGAACTAATATTATTTGTCAGTGCCCATATTTGATTCAACTTTGACATCAAATCAATCAAAACAATCTGCCAAACTGCATCTTCAAGCAGCAACAACAATGACCAACCACTAATTGATTGGCCCTATCATAATATGAAGTAGTATGAATGATAATATAATGAAGAGAAATATTAGGGAGAGAGACGACACGACGGCGATGATCTCCTCAAGTCTACCCGACGACCGGCAGCAACTATCACAAGGTGGTACAACTCAACAATCGAAAACCAATGCCAATCACAATGAGAAGCCACCTTCACCTACACCGTCAACTTCCATACCATTACCAAAATCTCATATCCATCGTACTCCTTCGGAATTGCAATTAGCTGATGATCAAAAGAAGGCAGATTACGAGGATCTCAGGATGTTCTCTCGACTAGTTATAGGTATCCAATCACGATGTCTGTCAACTGGTTATGTCCACCCAAAGACTAAGACAGCTCTCGATGATATCGTCCACATGAAGCACGTCAAGGATGACGATCTCAATACTACAACGAGAAGTAGATTACATCCCCATGCCGAGGAAGATGATGGTTGGGAATTAGCCTACGGTGGTGATGAATCATCATCGATTGATACCCCAAGACCATGTCTACCGCTTGGTATGTCAGAGAAGGCACCATCTGTTGTCAAGGAAACAGCTCCAAGGAATGTTTCAATATCACCCACCTTTTCAAACAGTGCTCTGCCCTCTTCGGAAGGTGGTAATGATCAACAAGAAGAAGAGGACGAGGATGATTGTTTGTTTGACCTCGAGCTGTAACAATGTATATATGTTTCTACTGCCCCCCTGCTATTGCTATGCTACTATATGATACCAATTCCTCGTTAGCTATGAGGATATGATATCGCTATGTTATTATATATTGCTATATGTAAAGAGAATGAGGAGTGTTATCGGATGGGGTTAAGGAGAGATCCACAGAGTTGTGGTATCCTAACCTTTGGAATGCTATACTGCACTAAGATTCACTGCTAGAATCCCTGTGTAAAGCTATATGTAAATAATTTAAATCCGATATTGATAAGTTGCATAGTAAAACCTCTTTCTTCACCAGTTTGCATAGGTCTTCTTTCACAACACTTACGGCTAGTTCATCCTAACTGACAGGCGTATTTCTTCAGTCGATATAATGGCGGTCTAAACCAACGAGGTTGATAGTTGCAACAAGATATGCTCAAGTCTTTTAAGTCTATTGATAAGCTCCTTGAGAAGCAGGCACATTACTACATGGACACTTCCAGTTGGCACACCCCGTACGACGCTGCCTTCGCCAAACGGCTGAAAGAAAGATGATTTTTTGGGATCTCTGCTTGCTTCTGCTTGGCAAGATAACAGGTACACACACTTTTACTCTCTTACTTATTCGGCCTGTTATTGGTTGATATTATCCTATTCTACGATTATATAAGATTTCTAAAGTCGTTGTTAGTTGTTAGTATACAGATTTGGTACATATAGATTTGCTCATAAAAAATTTGCAATCATCACACAAACACAAAAAAGACGATAACAACATACAATTGCAACATATATAGTTGACCATGGGAAAGGATCTAGCTGAAGAGGCCCATAAACTCGCTGATACTGTGGCGGAGAAACTGCACATGAACGGTGGTGAGTATGATATATCATAAAATAATATGATTGTGTATCGATACAATCATATTATATAAATTGTCCTAATATGTCTCATATCATACTTTCGTATAATAATATCCACAGACAACAAGGATGCTATCATTGCAACCCTTATCGAGGAGACTCGTGCTCTTCGTGCTACAGTTACCAAACTCGAGGAACAAGTTGACCATGACAAGACGTGAGCTTGACATACTACTCATCCAATCTAGTAACAACATATGAACCTCATAGAGAATCTTACATCCCCGATCGAGGTCTCCCTGCTAAATTCGTTGCAGAACGGATTGAGAATGCACATCTATGTGATTTCAACCCTCGGCTAAATACGAGCTCGTATGTTAATGTTGTTAGTGAGGAAGAGGAGAGGAAGGTTGCATTAATGGGGAGTGAGGTTAATATTGCTGATGCTAGTGTCTACCCAGCCTCCATCAATCTGCACAACAGAACAGTGAATATGATTGCCAACATGTGGCACTGTCTACCTGCTCCCAACGCTACTGATGATTACGCCGGTGCAGGTACAGTTGGAAGTACAGAAGCATGCCTCTTAGCCGGATTGGCTTTGAAGTTTAGGTGGAGAAAGTGGTATCAAGCCCGGCATGGCCTTTCTGATACTGAGATATTAGGTATGTATTTGTATGATGGTGTATTGTTGTTTAAGCATATTAATCTCATGCTCATGTTAACTTCTTTATCAATTCAAGCCGTTCGGCCTAATCTTGTCATGAGCTCGGGATATCAAGCAGCATGGTGAGTGTTGTAGGCAAACTTTGCACGAGTGGTATCATACATTGACTTCTTGTAAGGTGCGGTAGTCTTCGCATAATGTTGTGCTAACAACCCAGCTTGTTTTTCGATATCAGGGAGAAGCTCTTCAGATATTTTGATGTGGAGCCTAAACTCGCCAAGCCTAACTTAGTTAAGGATAAGATGGCTATCAATCCCAAGGATCTCATTGATTTGTGTGATGAGAAGACGATTGGAATCGTAGGAATATTGGGCAATCACTACAATGGCATTTATGATCCTGTTTGGGAGATTGATAAATTGGTATCAAAGTTGAATGCTGAGAAGGGATGGCAAATCGGAATACACGTCGATGCAGCGTTGGGAGGCTTCATTGCGCCATTTCAAGAGGAAATGGCTGACAAGGTGAGTAGAATAGTGATTGTGCATATGATATGTTTCACATCTTCTCTAACAAATACTCTATATCCTACACAATATACCAGCCTTTTGACTTCCGTCTTCCAAATGTTCTAAGTATGTCGAGCTCAGGCCATAAATTCGGTGAATCTATCTGTGGTACAGGCTGGATTGTGTTCAGGCACAAGGAAGACTTGTCGGAACATATTGCAGTTGAGGTGACATACCTTGGCGGAAAATCAGAGTCCATGACACTCAACTTCTCTCGTCCAGCTTCGGGGCCTTACGTGCAGTACTACAAGCTGTTGAGACTTGGAAGGCAGGGTTACAAACAAAAAGTTGAGAATCAAATGGCTGTGGCCAAGTATCTGCGTGACTTCCTCAAAGGCTCAAGTTCACAAACCTTCAGGAAAACCTCGATTCCAGTTACTTGACGGTGGTGATACTGCATGCCTTCCTGTCGTAGCTGCTCGTATTAATCCAGAGGTGAGTATATTGTGGCCAATGGTTAACATTGTCTCTGACTCCAATAAACTTTACTAACTTAACTCTTCTCAAATGAACATCAACCATAGCTCAATCTGCACTATAACGACATTGATATGCAACACGCATTGAGCGAGAGTCATTGGTATGTATCGGGTTACAGCCTTGGCTTTGAGAATCCTATGAACATGCAATTTGAAGATCTATTCACCGACGTCAAGAGCGACGAAACGATGTTTCGGATCGTGGTCAAGAGTAACCTCACCAGAGGATTAGCTCTTGATCCGACGAACAAGATGGCAGAAGTAATTGAGGTTCTTGATAGTATGGATTCTGGATATGAGTCCCTCCGTTCCAAGGTTCACTACTTGGGTGCTAAAGAAGAAGATGTTCCAATTCTAGCCAGTACGCCTGAAGATGTTCCTACTTCTCAAACCGAGAGCGTAAAGTCATCTGGGGATAAACGACTTGAATCAATGAGGAGGGTATCTTTGTTTGCAAACTCGTTTAGGAAGACAAATAAGAACAAGATTGTGACACAGCACATTTGTTAACTTTGGTATCTGGCTGTTTTGGTAGTTTGAATAGAGTTCGAGGGAGGAGTTGGATTGAATAAGTCGGGAGAAGTTTTTGTTTTGCCTGATCCTCCGACGTTGTTATCAACAACTTGTTGAGTAGTGCTAGCTTAATATAGTATTATTTGGTGAACTTGGAGTGTTATCTCATTCTATATCAACACAAAATCATCATCATCATCATCATCATGAGCATTATCTTCTTCACTTTGCATTGAAAACCCATCAATATCATCAATCTTAACCACACCATTACCTTCGGTTCGAATCATATCATTTATTGCGGCACTAACATCGACCTCATAGTTTGGTGTCTTGTCTAACACTGTTATAATCTCTGGCAACTTTGTCGGTTTGCAATGTTCTGTTGATAACTCCTCGAGTAGACGTTGGAAGTGTGCAAAGTCGGAATAGTCATGGATGTAGAACCCTAGTGCGCAACTTGGATCTAGGCTAGATAGTGGTATTGATCTTTCGTGATTAGCATGTGATGTTGTTGATGAAAAGTGAAGTGAGCGGAGGTATGAGTCGGTTAGTTGAACTTGCCACTGATACCTCGGTGCTGTTGTCGATGTGTTGGTACTACCATTTTTACACAGTACTTGTGTACCTCGAGGAGCCATTTGTACTGTATGTGGATCTAAACCATACCAGCCCCCAACATCATCTTGTTCACCAGTATTATCATCGGACGATGGAGGATCCACCACATCAGCACCATAGAAGAAGAGAGCATGACGAGGAGTACCACCCAACATACCCACAGATTGAGGAAATGATATTAACTTTGATAATGTGCTGCCGTAATTGGAGGTAGATATGGATTGTATCCCGAGGCGCAGTGGCAGCAAGAGGAGAAGTGATGTATCCCACTGAATATCATCGTCGTTTATGACGTCTTCTTTTTGTTGTTGCTGTGTTGGTGGCCGCAATGGATCGTCTATTTCCGAAAGTGACAATGGGTCATTTGCACTTGACTCCCTGTCATCATTATCAACATGGTCACTACCACTTTGATTCATAAGCTCTGCAATAGCATCCAAATAAATACATCCCTCTGTTGCAACATGTATTCGAAACATATCACATTTCAAACCAGCATCAGTTTCTTCTTCATCGACACCACTTTGTAGATTCAACTTCTTTGCTAACCGTTCTCTCCTATCAACATGCATCTCATTTAATTCACGTAATACATGACATGCCGTGGTTGGTCCATACCATTCACCGGGTAATACTCCCAATCCTAACCCGGCTGCTACCATTTGATGTAAGGAGTACCAATGAAAGGATAAACCTCCGTTGCCATATTCTTCTTCTTGTTCTGTGTTTGATAATTGCTCCTCCTGACTACTTTCCTTCTTTCCATCACTCAATGTACTATCATCTTGCAACAAACTGTAATCGGGATGGTTTGGAAAATCTGCAAACCAATTAGCAATCCTTTGAACCTCTATTGGATCAACCAACTGTTTCCAATTCAGTTTGTGATGTTCTATACTACTACTGCTACTAGTAAGACTTCTAGTCTGACTTATTTCTCCTCCTCTTCTTCTATTGGAACTGTGTATTATCGACCCTCTCTTCTTTACACCTCCACTATCAGTTATACCTTTGCTGCTCTTCTTCTCTTCAATTAATGTATAATGCCGTCTAACAGTTTGTGCTAATAACATTTGTGCACTCCGTAGCATACATCCCCATCCTGCATCTGTCTTCATTCCACCATCACCAGTAACGCCACTTAAACCACCTCCATGTGTTATATTACCAACTAAGGATTGTGCATTGGTAGCTGAATATGGAGATAGTGGCACTACAAGATCGTTACGGTAGGTTAACCAATACAATTGTTTGGAGTAATTTGACATTGCTTTTTGATCTCGTGATTTGTTGAATTTTGTCCCGAGAAAGTAGGTTGTATGTTTAGTTGAATGTTGAGGTTCAGATGCATGATAGCTAGATGATATACCATCTATATAATTATCTTCATTGTCAGAATCATCATCATTATCATTATCACCATTATGATGACTTGAGTTTGGTTCACGAAGTTGAGTTGATGCACCACCAAGGTGAAGACTATCTAATTCTAACATACCGTCCGTGCTCGGGCACGATTTCCTCTGCTGTTCAGTGGTATCGTCTTCATCACTCATTGCAATAGTGTAATTGTATAAATTTGTACGCTTGTACTATGTTCTGTTCTGAGAGCTAATATTATACAAAGAGTTCTTGTTCTGAGTATGTCGTAAATCAACTTCTTACAACTTAAACTTTATCTACACGCAAAACTATCAAGTTAAGTACCACGATATCACCACTATTGGAAAGAGCGTCAAAAACTGATTTGGTGAGTGTGATGAATGTATACGAATATGATTATTATCTGTGATAGACGGCCCATCTAATATGCTATCGTATCGTATGTATGTGTTGTTGTAGTTAGAGAGTTGCAAAAGTGGTATCTATCCTCAAACATCTCTCGCAAGTGAATCATGACATCGCGACAACTCTCAACGCCGTGGCAGCCAGTAGCCAGGCTCACAAAAAAACATGCTTAGAAGATACGGAGGCGGGTGAAGTAGTTGGCAGCGTGTGGCGTGGATAATACCAGTACAAAGGAGTAGGCGGCCATAATTTTCCACAAGACTAATCACTCATCACTCACATGAAAAAGATATCAAAAGATATGATGATATCAAATCAACCAAAGGAAATCAAGTTTGTATTACCCCGTCAACTAATCAAAGCGGCATCATCCAAAGTTAAGTTACATGGTCATAAGCGTCAATTATTTCCAGAAGAAAAGGCACAGTTTCAATTTACTGGTAAGAAGAAGAAAAAGAAACATAAGAAAGATGCACATGAAGTGCATCACGATAATAAAGATATAGAACAGAGTGATATTACCCCGACAATAGAGAAGAAGGACGATGATTTAAAAGAAGGTACTACCGCTAAGCTGAAAAGGAGTAGTAGTGATACCATTGATGATATCTTACAGATCAATAAGAAGGCAAAACGAGAAGAGAACGATATACAACAACAAAATGCTTCTATAGATAACAAGGATAAACCATTCACCCAATCACGTACCTGTTCCAAATGTAATAACAATATACAAAGGGATGATTATAGTAAGAATCAATGGAAGAAGGGATTAATGGCAAAATGTAAAGGTTGTATTGCTCTATCACAACAACAACCACCAAATCTTAAGGTTGACGAGTCTACAGCTAAAACTAAGCCTAGTAAAGTTGAGAGTAAAGAAGTTAATGTACAGCAAAAGGGTATAGAGGAACCCAAACAGAAAGTAGAGAAGTTGAAGAAGGAGAAACAACAAAACGATAAAGAGACAACGAATAGTAAAAGCAGTAAGAAGAAGAAGCAACAGCAGAAAGAATCAGAGACAACGAGTAGTAGTAGTAAGAAGAAGGCAGAGGAATTAGAGACTTTGACTGAGAAAATGAAAGTTGGCAAGAGCTGTGAAACATTACCCGACCCTAACAATTACTCTCTCGTTAGATCTGTGAATGATGCAGTGAAAGATGGAGGAAGACCTAGATCCAATTCTACAGATTGTGAATTGAATCTTCCTCAACGTGGCCTTTGTGATGAGAGTATCGTACTACAATCATTAACATGGGACGTACAACGTCTATTTAAAGGTTCATCAAAGACTCCTCCACCCCGGGGAATGTACAACTTGGGCAATACATGCTTTATGAATGCAACCCTTCAATGTTTAGTTCATGTACCTCCATTCAGTCAATCAATTGCAGCATTACCAGGCACTTCATACCAGAGAAAAGGCAAGAAGAATTTGGCTCACGGAGGACAGCTGATTACAATGTTGCTCCGTGGTGTGACGAGAATGGCTCATGGTATCGTGGCGTTGGAGAAGAATGAACCACCCAAAACTAATGCAATCACTCCTAAGACTATTCACAAGGCTATTACAACTAGAAAGACTAATGGGTATAACTTCCGACCTGGTCGTCAAGAAGATGCTCATGAATTATTGGTTCATTTACTTGATCAAATGCATGAAGGAGAGCTAAACGCGGCAGGTATCAATCCCCAAGCAAGTGGTTGGAGAGATAGATTGCCTCTACCGAGATTAGATGAGACTACCTTCATTCACCGAATATTCGGAGGGTATTTACGAAGTCAGCTTAAATGCAATAAGTGTGGATACAAGTCCAACACATATGATCCCTTCCTCGACCTTGCATTGGAAGTAAGCAAAAAGCACATTGATAGCTTATCATCAGCATTTAGAGAGTTTACTCAAAAGGAAACACTCGACTCAAACAATCGTTGGAAATGCTCTGGATGTAAAAAGAATGTCTGCCCAACAAAGCATTTGAGTATCTTTCGACCCCCATTGTCATTATGTATCACCTTGAAGCGGTTCGAGTTTGGCAAAGGTGGTGGCGGTGGTGGAATGAAAGGTTGGGGCTGGGGATTTGGTCATCGGAATAATAAAGGGTTCAAGTATGGTAATGGCGGATCAAAGATACAAAAGAAGATTCACTTCCCTGCCCATATGAGCCTTCCATTGAGCGATGGAAGGATATGTCAGTATGAACTGAACGGTATGATTGTTCACGTTGGGAGTAGTGCCACAACTGGACACTATACATCATTTGTTAAGCGACCAGGGAACAATCAATGGTGTTATATGGATGATTCACATGTAGAAAGGGTATCAGAACAGACTGTTCTAAAACAACGAGATGCCTATGTTTTGTTTTACACAAGGAAGGAAGTTGGTAAAGGTGATAAGCAACAGCGGGCCACAGGAGGAAAGAAGAGGAAGAGACCCCATTCCTCTTCATTCTAACTTTACTATGATAGATCTTAATGTAAAGTATCAATAGATAGAGCTACGTAGAAGTAAAGAACAATGACTGTGTTTCAAAGGTATCCTTGAATAAAATGAAGATAACGCTTTTCCCCTTTTCTAGTACATATTGACGAGGCGGCTAACCATACAATTACTATCACTATGCACTCTTTACTGCAGTGTTGTGCATACTTTCTCATATCAAGCGGTGATGCCTTTTCTTTGCAACCGCCATCCACAAATTCAATAAATAACGTCAATATCAATCTTCATACAACCATCAACTCGAGACAACATCATCATACACATCATACATCCATACATAAACATCACCGTGTACAGCTAAGGAGTCGACTGTATTCTACAATATCAGCACCAATATTTAGTGATAAGAATGATGCAACACATGATGTGTTGCTAACGTCATATATCATTCAGTGGAGGTGAGTTATTTGATTGTATGTGTTATAATGTCTAATAAGCTCACAATTGCAATGAAATCATATCATACCATATGCAATACATATTATGCGATAGAGGAGAAGGCACAGAAGGATATAGTGAATCATTACGGCAATTGGAATTTACAAGTGCATTTCGAGCGGAAATTAGAGATTACTTAACAACTACCCATGAAGATATATCGATATCTCCTACTTCATTAAATACATATATTGACAATATACAATTCCAATTTCAAGATGCATTAACTTACCACGGTCCTATATATGAAGATATTAATGATAACGAAACAACAAATGAAGAGTTTGATGGTGCCGAGCCAATACCAAGATCTCAAGTTCATGCATATGAATCGGCAATGCAATACATTACAATATCAATGCCATCACATGTCATTGATACATCAAAACTGAGTGAACTCTACAAAGCTACAATAGAACGATGTTCACTGATACGAACTTCTTTTCAAATAGTTGCCTCTGGAGAAAGTTATAAACAAATAGCTACAAAAGTATTAGATAACAATTCATTCAATGATATAATGAAAGGTGGCAGGAATGAAGATCTCACTTGGTCGATCCGATTGCGTAGATATGGTCCTATGCAAATGGTTGAGAACATGTCAAATTCCAAGAGGTCTCAACGACAAGCTCGATATGGTAAGAATGTAAGATCTCCATTGCGTGATGATTCACTATATCCTTCTGTGCCTTCTCCTCTATCGCATAATATGTATTGCATATGGT
>Ga0214481_100638_pt1 | contig 17096 bp, 7 predicted proteins | sample M1_20Mar14CPVII9_4_FD_165057 | JGI IMG/M metagenome (GOLD analysis project Ga0214481, IMG submission 165057) | Marine eukaryotic communities from Monterey Bay, California, United States - M1_20Mar14CPVII9sort6BwellG10 | ecosystem: Environmental > Aquatic > Marine > Unclassified | place: USA...
ATACCATTTAGTCGCCAAATTTCTTAAGATACCTAAAAGAAATTTGACGAGAAGAGAGGGAAGATCCTTCAGAGTACCTTTGTCTTTGTAGTGATGCTTCACTCTAAATGGCGGCTTATAATCATGTAACCACCAACATCAATTCAAGTGAGGAGGAATAACTCCTCCCTAGCTTGTCGAGAGCTATTTCCACTATCAGCGTTGACAGAGTAGAATTACCGGCGATTATTTGTTTCTTCGACTATTATCTTACAATTGTTGAACGGAAATGACACGATAATGATATGTAAAATTAAACAAGGTGCATCATCGTGATGGATTGATCTGTTGCAATTATTAACCATCAAATTAGCCTCCGATCATAAACAAAAAAATTATGAACTAGTTGATATACGATTGCACTCGTGATGTATCATCATTACTAAATGCACGGGTGATACTTGGGATTGCAATTTGCAGTGATACATGAGCGGTTATAAATGGACAATCAACAAAGGCAATTTTCTTTTCCAGGGTGATCGGCGGCAACAAGTGTCGAGTATGAGAATGATTATATGAGTAGAAGATATACATCATTCAACAATCAACTGGCGGAGTTAACTCTTTTCAATCATCAATTCAAGTGTGATTCCATAGCGGTTTTAGTACCTCCAATAATATGATAATTGGATCGAGGTAGAATATCAAGAGTGTTGCCCTCCTGAATGTTATAATCAGCATGTGAACATGTATCTTCTGCCAATTTCTTGTACCCAGCCTTTAGGATGTGGTTTGGATTTTTGGGGCAGGATTGATGATGGTTTGAATTTGGGGCAGGACTGTATGTATAGTGTGTGTGGTGTAGATTTGCAGGTTCTGGTCATTGCACGGTGTATTCTACTATCGATTGGATGGTATGGTGTGATTGCAGTAAGTATAACATGACAACAAGCGAAGTACATTGGATTGGTGGTGGAGAAGTAACAGAGGCACAATTACGTTTCCTTGTTGGTTCGTCGGGAGCAAATGATATGCTTCGTGAGGAGTTGTCTAGATTACAACAGCCACGGGTTCACCAAGAGGATACAAACAATAACACCTCAACAGAAGAGGTATGTTGGATTGGTGATGGAGAACCAACAGAGGAGCAAATACGTTTCCTTGTCGGAACAGGTGCTAACGATGCGCTCCGTGAGGAGTTGGCTCTATTGCAACAGACACAGGTACAGCAAGAAGACGCGGGCTATCCCATCGATATTCACGGAAAGGAAGCAAATAAGAATTTGGAGAGTACATCATCTTCTTTTGACCCTACACCAGTAGTCAAGGTTGTATTAGATGAGATTGTTGATACTGTGGGAGAATTTAATGCCACATCTGATCAGATTGATCATACTACAGCCATGTATCAAGAAGAGAAGATATTTGTACCAGTACCTCGTTTCACTGTTGTGAACAAGTTTCTACATTTTGGACTGAAGTGGTCGGAGGATGAAGTGGATAGACTTACAAGTCCATTCAACAAGAAGAGGTTAATGAGTAGAGAAGATCATGCAGACTTGTGTGGCTCGATTGATGGAATACATGAGTATCTTCGGAAGACTATCAAGTCTGACAATATCGAGAAGTACGCCAGTGGGTTGGAGAAGCTTCTAAATGGTGGTCGAATAACAAATGAACAAGCAAAGGCTTACAAGAAACAGTATAATATTGGGTAAGGTTGGTTTGTACATCTATCATTCTTCTTGTATTCAATCTTCTCACAAACAAAGTTTCATCTTTACTTGCTTTATATCTCATAGATTGAATGGAGATGAAGCCAAAGCCAAAGTTTGGTATGAGCTGAATAATCCAACATTTATCAAACGAAACCGCCCAGGTGAATCTAAGCGGTCAAAACGTGTACGAGCGGAGAGGAAGACAAGAGAAGAGGTCAAGCAACGAGATGAGGAGAGTAGATTAGCCAGACTTGCTACAGCTGCTACTATGAAGAAATCATTGCCCTCCTCATTGTCACCTCCAATTAGGAGTTATTTACTTGGCAAACGCAATAAAAAGTATGTGGTCATCCCCCCTAGCTTGCCTAGCGCTATTTCCACTATCAGCGTTGACAGAGTAGAATTATCGGCGACTATTTGTTTCTTCGACTATTATCTTACAATTGTTGAACGGAAATGACACGATAATGATATGTAAAATTAAACAAGGTGCATCGTCGTGATGGATTGATCTGTTGCAATAATTAACCATCAACTACTACCAGCCTCCGATCATAAACAAAAAAATGATTCAACTAAATACATATCATAATTATACGCACTCTGAGAACAATAGATAAAGTTGATACGATTGCACACGTGATGCATATCATCATTACTACTAAATACACGGGTGATACTTGGGATTGCAATTTGCAATGATACATGGGCGGTTATAAATGGTATGATTATATGAGTAGAAGATATACATCATTCAACAATCAACTGGCGGAGATAATTCTTTTCAATCAAGAGAAGATTGTTGTACAATGTTGGGAAGATATCTATCAATATCTATCAACTTAGATATGTGAGAACATATTCTGCTGCATATTAATATCTGGTTTGATTTGGCCGTCGTGTGGAGGTAGATTGAAACCCAATATTGATAGATGATATAAAAATGCACATATGATATGCACAACACATGCATTTCACTATCAACAATAGCTGTTTAAATAAATGGATTAAATACGAGTGAAAGTTATGGAAAGGGGAGATTAGATCTCAACCTAAATGTATGTATTGGATTGCAATGTGCTCGTATGATATCAATATATGAACATATACATAGAAATGAAAGATTAAATATCTACTAAGCCAATATTTTAAACGTAAAATTATATGGTGTATTACCTTACTTGTTTGTTAATTTAACACTATTTGTTTGAAGAGGATATTCTGTTGGTATTATTGCATGTTTAATACATTTACCATGACCTCCATAAGCAATTAAACCTTTGCAACCTTCAACACTACACTTCTTTCCTCTGGAGATGCGTGTCACCACAATTCATGACGGTGAAAGAGAGGTAACATAACTTTTGTTAGTACACGTGGTCAAATAAAGATAAATGAGTTAATATGAACATCACCAAAAACACCGAGACTTTTATTGAACACACAAATTCACATAATGAAGCAATACAAAACGGACTTTCCCGTGACCTCTACACAATCCTTTATATTGTGCGTTCTTTTCACAGCCATCAAATGAACAGACACTCTTTTTGGATGGTTTCTTCTCATAGTTGCGTTGATTTGCTACATTCACATTATTACTACTACTGTTTTCAACTAAGGTACAATAATTTGCGGATTCATCTGATGATTCTAATTCATCTAACTCTGCCGCAATACATAGTATATCTAATCCTCTTGTACTAATATCATGGCTGCACTGAATCTCATTCGATGATCGTTTAGTTATCATATATTGTGGCTTAGCGTAGGGACTCGTATACTTGTACTCGTAGATGTAATCCCTAATATCACAGATGATGACATGTATATATCTAATATTAACAAGACTGACTTAAGCTGTGTGATTGCTGCAATTGTTGCAAAGGCATAGCGAAACCTACAATATGTAAAAATTGATGATGGATAGATTGATGTTTTGATAATGATTCATGTATTTATCATGGACGGTCGTTTAGCGAACAATTATATGTGTATATATGCGCCTGTTGGAGGTATGGTTGATCAGTTGGTCTATTGCAACACATGAATAGCACTTTTAAAATGGACTAAGCACTGAGTCTACTCAATTCTTGACAACGAGGCCGTTCCCTAAGAAACTGGGTAAACTGCCCCCTGCCAGAGCAGGACTGATGTCGTCTTCTATATGAGAAAATATTAAAATTAAATATATGTTTGTTGTGCCCTTGTACTATTGACGTAAAATTATAACATAACCATATATTTGGAATTGGTGATTAATATTCTTTATCAATCGATGTAATAACATCGTCTCAAAAATGAGAAAATAATTACTCAATATTGTATATTTTGATGATAGTAAAGACACAATCAATTATTCAATTATCGTATTTGTCTGCTGATTACTATATACTAATATATATTGTGTCTATTGTGTCGAGTGACTTTATTGCAATGAGATACTAAATTTTTGCAATGGATGTTGTAAGAAGAAATCCTAAGTCTTTCTTATCTGAAAAGGAAAGAGTTGGAATATCAAAAGTTGGATTGTTGATAATCAGAAGACGGATATTGATATTCAACAAGTGGCTTGTGGTTTACGATGGCCCAGCTTTTGTATTACAAAAGCTATCACTTTTGAAAAAGGATACCACACTTCCGAAATTCAAGTGCCGGACATAGACATTCAGCGGTATTGCAAAATCAGATGAGATATCCTAGGAAGATGGATGCAATCATTATATACTTAGGAGCAAACTTAGTGCCAAACACTACTGGGAGAAAGAATTAAGGTTGCACAACACAGGGGTAGTGGACATTCAAGGCATGCTCGCTTTGGCAGGTGCAGTTTACCTGGTGTTGACTGTAAATATCGAGTAACATGCCTTTGTATATTGTGTGTGGTGTTTTTGACATAGTCCTTTTTTCCGTGCAAAACTATTGCAACCGCCAGGATATCTACAACAGGATCTATACTTCTTTCCGCCATGACGCACACAATACTTTGTACCTCCTCTTCTTAAAGATGTACATCCTTCAAAAATACACGGTTTCTTTCTTTTGTATACGTGTTTCTTTTTTATTGAATTTGTACTTGTACTGATGATTAATGTATTATTATTTTCATTGTCCAGCCTTTTGTCTTTGTTTTTATCACTGCAAATATTATTATTGTTGGTGTTTTGTTGCAATTCTATGGCCTCACATAGCAAGCAGAGATTGTTGTTATACAATTCTGATGCTGACAAACCCTCACTTACATTATTCCTCATCATCATTTGAATATATGTCAAACCGTCCATGTTGGTCAATTATCAAAAACAGCCCTATCTGTAATTAGGGGGGCTTTTGTCAAAATTTTTGTCCTGATCTTGTTCTGATCTTACCACCTGTTCATTTCTTGCCTTAGTCTTATACTAGCCTAATTTGGTCTTGCCTTAGTCCTATAGCCCTACTCAAAAGCCCTATATTAGAGCGGCAGTTGGTGGCCATGGGAATAAAGTAGCAGGCCTGCAAAGCCAGATAAGGGGGGTTGATGGGTGTTGTAGTACTGGTGTCGATGAGAAAAACTAGAGTCGTACTACAGTAGCGGTTGTATTGCCTTCTCTGTAGCTCAAATTTAAATTTAAATATTTTGGTATTTAACTATTTTGGCTAACAAACGGTTTTTTATTCTTAATCGGTCAGTGACGGACAGAGGACAATGAAAAGTGTCTGGAGTTACCTAGGCTAGGTAAACTGACAACAGGTAAACTGCACCCTGCCAAAGCAGGAATAAGTTATTACTGCATATTGTTGTGTTATTTGTTGAAATGAACCTCACCTACTCTTCCGTATCGTCATATCCAATACGAGTATAATGACTTCAATTACCTCATTTATTGTTTTATCTCCTCCTCCGCTGATCTTGAAATCTATTTCCATGGTTAATATAACAATCGGCAGTAGATGTGTCAATGTACGTGAGAATAGATATGCAAGCAGCAGAGAGTGATAGCAACACTTACCATATTCATAAAACATAAACATAGAACACCCTCGGTTGATTGTTGAATGTTGCAATGTCTTTTGCTTGATGATAATACATCAACAAACTATAATAATAATACCTTTGCAATTGCTTTATCGTATGTCATTATCGTCGTCGTCAGCATAATATCGTCATCGTACTGTTGTAAATCGTCATGCTCTTCCTTCCTCAAAATTTGCAGCTTCTCTTCTCTGGTCATCATTCAATTTTGCCATGAGATACTGATTGTCTATATCTGTTCCCATTGCCAACTCTCGCTTTTTTAGATCTGCCTTGATGCCAGTTACCTGAGTGAGCTACAATTTATACCCCCCCATAGGTATCCTATGCCCAGCGCAAACCCAGGGGGTTATAGTTCAAGGTACTCCAGCATCTTGAGGGCGTATCTATTGGATGTGACTAATAGTTGAGTAGAATTAGAGGAAGAGTATATATATATCATAATAATAATTCAAATTCTAATAAACAACAACCAACAACAATGGTTGATAATAAGGGTGATACTAATGCCACAACAGACAAAGTAACATTACCAAATGTTCGATCGAATGCTTACTCTTTGACAACTAGTAGTAGAGGACGGAGTGTAAAACGATCTGATATAATTAATCAACTTACGAAGGATGCAATGGCTGAGGTACAGACTGCACGTAGGTTAAATAATACACAACAAAGCAGGAGAAGGGGAAGATCAAGCGATACTACAAATAAGACGCTTACCAGGGGACGAACTACTACAACAACAACAACAACTACTAATAATAACAGAAAAGGTAGTAATAACAGAAATGATGGGGAAAAGGAGATGCTGAATAGGGGACGAAGTTCTCGCGTGAATGGACCTCATCATCATCGTCGACAACAAGGTATTCAGCAGCAGTCCCGTAGCAGTAGGGATAGGTCAAATTCTAGACGAAGGGTGGCCGTGGATGGTGGTAAACAGCGTAGTTCAAGTAGACCAAGGGTGAATAATAATATTAACCAATCTTTATCATCATCATCGGGTGGTAATGGCAGTGGCAACCGGGGACGTAGTGTAAGTAGACCTAGGCGGCTAAAAGATACTCAGCAGAAAAGAAGTCTGAGTAGGGGAAGAAGAACGAGGAGAGATGTGAGTAAGGAGAGTAATGTTAGTAGAGATGATATGAGCAGGGGAAGGCTTCCGAGTGGCGGTAGAGAAGGACGTCATCCTAATAATAATAGGAGAAACTCAACTCGAGCAAATGAACCATTGAATAATAAGTGTAACAACAACGGGAGTAGTCCATTAATACCAAGACGACGATTTAGTAGTCGAAGTTTATCACCCCATTCATCGCCAAACCAGCGTTGTGGTGAACCACGTAGTCCAAGTATAGAGCGCTTAGTAGGACGAACAAGTAAATCACCACAAAAACCACTTTTGTTGGAAGAAGAAGAAGAAGACAAGCATAATAATAAGAAAAGATTATTAAATCGCATACGTTCCAACTCAAGGTCAAGAAGAAATCATTGTAGTAAAAGTCCCACAGGAGGAGGAGGAACACAAAGTGTAACATCATATAGTACAAGACCAACAACAATTGGTGGTATAACAGATAAGATACGTACTAACTTGCGTTCAAGGAGTAAATCATTACCACCCGGTGGTAGACGACGTAGAGGAGGTATCGGTATACGACGAAGAAAGAAAAGGAGTAGTAGTAGTAGTTGTTGTAGTGAAGAAGAAGAAAGAAGTGACGATAAAAGCAGTGGTGAAGAGGAGCAGGAAAGGAGATTAGTTCGTTATGAGGAAGAAGGTGTACAGAGAAGATCACACTCACAACCACCACGTCGATATAATAATAACCGTCGTTCTCAATCACAGCCACGATCATTATTCGATCCCGAACGTCGTTGTTCACGAAGTCCGACACGGCCGAATATAATACGACGTAATAGGAGACGTCCATATCAGCAACTTCATCGATCTGGTACACCTGGTCGCAGTATTGCCCGTTCTACTAGGAATGATCCATTCTCCAAGAATGGCAGTACTTCTGAGATTGATTTTTATAATTACATTCGTAGAGGAACCTCTCCACCGAGTAGGCTGCAAAGATCATCTAGTCAATCAACAAGGTCATCATCACGTGGTCGTCGGTCACAACGACAATATAATGACGATGAACCAACAACGAGATTACGGAGTAAATCGCCCTACTCTACACCATCGCATAGGGGTGACACTAATGGACCTGGTGGCAATGTGACCATTATGTCGAATTATACTGATCAATCAAGGAGACGTACACCATCTGTTGCCCAGGCTGTTAAAGATGTAGTATCCAAGACAAACGAAAGTAGACGACGGGAGTCTGCTGCTACAATAACGTCTCAAACATCTCGTAGTGGTATGGTCAAGTCTCCAGCACATACGACATCATCATCTTCGACATACTCTGACGAGAGTAGTACTTTAGTGGAAAGGAACAACGACGAAAGCAAGCCTAGTATCCAACCATTAGAACGGCAGCATTCCAAACTTAACACCACAAGCGGCCAACGACTTCATTTAGTAGATATGTCGTCATCATCATCATCATGTCGTTCAGATGATGAAGATGGCGTAAAAGAAGAAGAAGGCGATGACGAAAATTCAATAACACCTTCATTTCTTGAATCGTCTGATGATGAAACTCAATCGGAGGTTTTATTGTCTCGTGCTGATTCAATTGAAGATGATGACAATGCGAATGACTCGATGAATGAACAAATCGCTTCCAAGTCGGTAGTTAGTTGCAAGTCTCATCGAAGTCATAGATCTGCAGTTGGCCGAAGAAAAAACAAAACGAAGGAGGAACAACAACACCATCAATATGCCGAGGATAAAATGCCAATTGAGATTACCTATATACCAAACGATGACAAGGAGAAGAAAAATGAGGAGCAGCCCACACAAGTAATTGATATGACTCGTGTCAATACAGCATTGAACAAGATCAAATCAATGGAAAGGATGAGTGAAACTGTATCATCGGGTGGTTCCTCTTCACAGCAAAAATTCTCGTCACCCTCTAAGAAAAAGACAACGCAATTAAACAAGAAGAAGACGAAGTCCTCATCCAAACCGAAAGCCTGCAAACGACATCCACCGCCCCCACCACCTAGAAGACCACCGGCAACGATCGAGAATGCCATAAGTTTTGTCAACTATGACAAGACTGCGGCTGCGGTTTCAATCCCTGTGATGGAAATTAGTCAACAACCGCCAATTCAGCATGATACATATCATCTGTATCAACAGCAGCAGCAAGCGCCGCCAATGTTCATTCAGCAACAACCAGAGCGAGTACGAACTGAACAACTCCAAGTATATGATCAACAAGAACAGCAATTGGAAAAGAAGAGTAACGACTGGATGAAGTACTCTACTGGAGCCACACGAAGAGACGGAGGCGATAATGTTAATGACAAGAGGAAGAGTAAGATCAAGGGTCGTGCCCAATCGAGACATGCCGATAGACAGATAACACAACATGTCAGGCAGATGCCATGCACCGATCAATTTGGTGACTTTGGATATTACACAGGCCAAGTTGATGAGGATGGCCGACCCGATGGCAAGGGAAGTATGAAGTATGACAATGGTGTATTTTATGAAGGTGCATGGACTTCTGGATGTCAAGATCAAAAGGCCGCTGCCAACTATGAACGCATCCGGGGTGGCTTTACGAGTTGGGGAGGCAAGGGTAAGAGTGGTGTCAAGAGCGGTATGGTCTTACCCTGGAATGCTCGAAAGAATGATGCTCATGATACGAGTGAGAAAACAAATGTTCGTGGAATGGAATGGACTGATCTAAATGGTGATACGGGTAGATATACTGGTGAAGTGAACAATGATCAACTGCCGCATGGTAATGGTATAATGAAATATGACTTTGGTTTGATTGCAGAGGGAGAATGGGTCAACGGTGTGCTTAAAGAGAGACCTACAGATCGTATGTTAGGAGTTGCAGCTGCCATGAACGGTGGTGGGGCTACTGATGGAATACAACCAATTAGTTCAGGTATGTCCATTGGACCTGGAGCTAATGGATTTGCAAGTGGTGCCGTCTCCATACTAGGTGGTGGTGGTATATCAGTTGCTCCGCGACAACAAATCGGCCTGGCTCATCCTCATCAACCAGCCATGCAGCAATACGGTGGCGGCGGTATGAATATGAATCCCATGTTGGCACAAATGGCAAATCAGACAGGTGCAGTCGGCGCTCAACAACATGCCATTATGTCTCAACAGAATGCCACCATGAAAAGTATGTATGGTGGAGGAATGGTTTATGGTGGCACTCCGATGCAGATGATGATACATCCACAAGTACAACAGCAACAAATGATTATGATGCCTCAACAGTCACAACAACAGCTACAAACTCAACAAAGTAATCTGCCTCCTCCAGAGATTGAACTTGAAATGTAAGCTTGTGTCAAGTTAAGTAAAGTAATATTTCTATGTGTATGAAATTGAGGCACTTTAGGTAGAGTTTTAAAGCTAATAAACAACTCGCGCCTAGACACGTATCCCTAAGGACACCAGCCATATTTGGCCAATGTGGCGCTTCGATCTAGGGGAGATCCTATGCCATTTCGAGTCAACTCAGTGCGCCCCCTCCAACTAGGCCCCAAAGGTAGTGGCTTCCACACACACCCCAAATTGATCACCGCACTGCCAATTATAAGCCTGTGTCCCAACAAACAGTCTACCGTGAAGGATAACTCTTGTTACTTGCCAAATTAATCTCTTTAATCGGAGGCTTATTTGTCGATGATTTGTTTTTTGGCTGAGGCACCATCTGTTGCTGTTGCTGCTGCATCGCCATCATCTGTCGTTGAGGCATCATAATCACTTGTGGCTGCATCATTTGTGGCTGTTGTGCCTGTGGCTGCATCATCATTTGTGGCTGTTGTACTTGTGGCTGCACCATAATGCTCCTCATATTGGCATTATGTTGGGCTATGAAGGCGTATTGATGAGCCCCAATAGAACCAGTCCGGTTGGCACAAATCATTGGATTCATACCTCCACCATATTGAAGAGATGAAGCCACAGACATTGGGCCAACAGATAGTGGTCCCACCGACATTTGTCTACTGGCAATAGACACACCGGAACTGATTGGGCCAGTTCCCCCCATTGATACTGAGGCACTCATCATACGATCGTTAGGCCCCTCCTTCAGTATCCCAGTGACCCATTCTCCCTCTGCAATCAGTCCATAACTATATTTCATAATTCCACGACCGTGTGGGAGTCTGTCATTATTCACTTCACCAGTATATCTACCCGTATCACCATTTAGATCAGTCCATTCCATTCCACGAACATTTGTTTTCTCACTCGTATCATTAACATCATTCTTTCGAGCATTCCAGGGTAAGACCATACCGCTCTTAGATGCCTGTTTGCCTTTACCACTCCAACTCGTAAAACCACCACGAATACGTTCATAGTTGGCAGCGGCCTTTTGATCTTGACATCCATCTGTCCATGTGCCTTCATAAAATACACCATTGTCATACTTCATACTTCCCTTGCCATCGGGTCGGCCATCCTCATTCACATGTCCAGTAAACTCACCGAAATCACCAAATTGATCGGTGTATGGCATTTGCTTCACGCTGCGTACATTACGCTCAATCCCCTGTTTATTCCTTGGTTCTCGACCAAACATTTTACTCTTTCGTTCAACAGAGACACTTCTTCCTCCTTTTCGCCCGACGCTGGCACTTCGTTGTTCTTGCTGTTGGTTGCTTCCGCCCACCTCATACATTGACCAACCACTCTGGTCGTCACTAGAGCGTTGTTGCTGCTGTGACCCTCTTTTCTTATTTCCTTTTACTTGATATTTACGCCAATCCTCTTTCCCAGTAGTTGTCGGTTCATTCTTCATTGGCATTTCATACTCCTGATGTTGCTGATGTCGACTAGTATAATCTTGTTGTGATGTTGCGACGGTAGATTGTGAAAGATTATACAAATGTAGCTGAGACTGTGAATTTGATGAAGGCGGCGCAAACTCTGTGGTTGGGAAAATATTGTAGCAAATATCAGACCCACATCTACGAACGCTTTGCTGGGATAATCGTCGACAGTCGTTGAAAAAATTGTTATACCCTCGCCGTTCTGGGGGTGTGCTGGAGCGTCGAAACGAATCATCATTACCTTCATCATATTGATTTGACTGTACACGTATCGGAGGAGGTGAAGGTGTGTTTCTCTCAAGTCTTTGCGGTGGCGGAGGTCCGGGAGTAGAGTCGTACGACTCTGTTGACTTAGACTTCCTCCGTCGACGACCTTCTTTTGGTAATTTCTTACTCTTATGTTTCTGTATAATCTTCAAGGCCAGTTCAACGTTGGACATATCCAAAGACTTTGTATATCGACTACTACTCCGAGGACGAGAATTACTCCGTGAGGTTGATGTTGATATCTGCTGTGATAATGGGGAGAGATCAGAAGCCTTTGAACGTGTTTGTGTATTATGATCTGGCCATTTAGGAGCTATTACTTTTCTTTTGTGGGACAGTCGTCTTTCTAATGAATTGCCTCGAAATGACCGCTGCGGTAAGTCATCATGATCAAAAGAGTTGATTGACGTTCTTCGGCGCATATCAAATGAGTAACTTGGCTGATGTCGTGCCCTTGAAGGTGAACTATCATTCAAAGAGTTGTTATCACTGTACCTCCGTCGTTCAATTGAATTACCCATATGAAATGGCGATGATCCACGACGAGGGTGATTCGATGACCGTTTCATAGATGAACTTCGTTGCGGAGAAGATGATTGAGCTGGAGGAGGTGGTGGCGAACTCCACTCTTCGAATGTAGTATATGAATTCTCAAATGGATCCTCATTAGGAACATCTATCCAAATTTCAGGTGAGGATGAATATTGTGATCTAGTATCCATTGGTGGAGGAGGAGATTGAGATTTAATATCATTATCTTGTCGTCGTCTTCTTCCTCTTTGTTGATGGGGAGATTGACTACAACTACTAAATGAATGTCGCCTCTGGCTATTGGTTGGTGATGATGTACGTTCTCGTATTACCAAAGCATACGAATCATCAGCAGCGTTGTTGGAGGGAGTTTGACCTCTTCCTCGACTTTGAGATCTACTTCTATTCCCTGGTATTGACCTTATTCTATCTTCTCGACTTAAAGACATTTCATTATTTAACATACCATATTGTCGTTGTTTCCTCTGTGGCTGATTTAACCTAGTATTACTCCTCCCCCGTTGACGTGTTCTACTATTACGGCTTCTTTGATATGATGATGAACAGCGTGAATATGGTGATAGGGAATTTCTTCTTCGATCGTGACGCTCATATTGAGGTGATGAAGAACGGCTAAAAGACGATGAATTAGACCTATTATCAAATGAATGTGACCGTCGTCTACCCCAACGATGATAATTGATAGGTGATAAACTGGGAGATACATCATCATCATTATCATAGTAATTGTTTCTAGTAGATGGTGATTGTGATGAGAAACTATAATTCCTCCTCCTCCCGCTTGAAGGTGGTGATATATTATTACTGTGAAATGATGATGATGTATGACGTGATGAATATTGCATACGATTTTGATACTGTTGATAATCTAATAAATCAGTTGAACTCCTGCTTCTTCTAAATGGTGGCGAATTAGTCCTTCTTCCCCATTTACCATGATCTGAATTAGTTTGTAATGGATGTGAATGGCTACTATCACAACTACTGCCATTATCATTATCATCATTTTGACCACTCTGTTCATCACGTCTAATAACTCTAATGGATGTTGATCTCATCATTTCAGGTCGATCGATTTCAACTACCTCTGCTCCTACATTATTATCATTACTATCTCTACTATTATTATTGTTGCCATTATTTGTTGTATTGGCATTATTATCTCTACCCTTTCTTAATGAAGATGTAATATCACCAAATGTAGAACCAAATGTTGTAGAAGAAGATTTAAATGCCCTTTGACTCAACTTTTTACTACTAAATTTCATCAGCATGATATTTTTGGTAGGTGCTGCCTTATTCCCGGATTTAGAGCGCGATAATGATCTAGGGAAGGATCTATCTTTTAATAATGACCTTGATCTACCCCTCCTCCTCCTTGTTGTTGCTGTTTGAGGAGTTGGCTTTGATTCAATAATTGTTGCCCTACCTCGACTACATCTACTACTGCTATTACTTTTCTTTTGTTTAGATGTAGAAGATTTAAATCTTCTTCTTCTATTGTCATCGGTCTTTTGTGAGACTGTATTACATGGTTTAACAGCAGTGTTAGATGATGATGGTTTGTTTTTCCTTTGTTTAGCATTGGATGTTCTTTGTGATGGATCATCATCATCATGTACTAAATATTGCAAAAACGACGGACTATTATTGTTAGTACCAATGGAGGAGAGCATAATAGTCCTCTCAATATTATTATCTGCTTCATTGTAATTTCTATTGCTACTACCACCATCATAATTATAATCATCACTACCACCGGTATATAGCGATGGAGTGGTATATAATGAGATGTCTCCGTCTGGATCCATATTTATATATTACTCAATATTATTTTTTGTCATACTACGTACGATACAGCAACAGAAACAATCATTTAGAAAATCCAAAACAAGGCGATATTAAACATCGCCAAAATTCACCAATATCGAGGGAGCTATTCAACAATCCTGCTACTGAACTCGCATTATGACGACGGAAGAGACTCCTCCACAAACCTTACCGTCGCCAAAAGTAGTACAAGAGACGTAAGGTGGTAAGTAATATTATATATTCATACCATGATCAATGTTGTTTCTTTCTAATTCTAACTTACTACTTACTACACATAATATATATTGTATGTTTGTTCTATCTATTACAGGATAAGACAATAGTGTCAGTTGTAATTGATAGTGATGATATGTTGGGACCGTACGATCATGCAAAGAAACTAAAAGTAGGGATGGTTCAGAAGAGATATATGACAAGAAGGACAACTACGAACGAGGACACGAATCACGATCAGTACAAGATAGAAGAAGGAATTTAATATCTACACAACAATGAAGAACCCTCACGGATTAAATTGTAATGCTGACCTAATGTGAATAGCTAGATTATAAATATGTGTCTATATTGGATCTATGCTGCATACATGGGAACAGAGACCTAAAATGATATGTTAGATGTAAAAAGAGACATCAAGGCCGAGCCGGCAGGCAGTTTTCATGGGAATCATATGATTTGTGGGGAGATTTGAAGAAACATCTAGACCAAGCTCTTCAAAGTAGTCATCCTGTTCTTTGATCCCTCTTTCCTTTGTTAGTGCTGGTCTCTGTACAGGAACCCAAGGCATTGGAATTTATTGGGACAAACAGAAATTATTTCTTACCTTGGGATAGAATGGTCTTGCTCTATGAGATTCTTATTGAGTCCAATTTGAGTCCAATTTGAGTCCAATTTGATTGCAATACAGAACACATCATTGCCTATCATTGCATGATTCTCTTTCAATATGATCAGGTGATATCATTGCACATAGAAAGGAAAGAGAAATCACTAATTGCACATTGATATCGGCACAAGAACTAAACCTATTCGGTATCATTAAAGGAAGAGGCCAAAAGCCTAAACACACTGGAGACTACATCTTCAAAATTATAATTGATTCTTTTGCAGTGAGTGCTCTTCTTGCCATTTATGATTGTACCGATTCAACACTTACACATATACATTACATACAGTCTAAATTCCATGCACTTGACAGATCAAATAGAAGCGCCCTTGCTAGAGTGAGTACGTCTCTTTAGTGTGTGTCTTTGCATAGGCTGGCAACTGTAACTATTTGATATATTTCCCATCTGCACATTGAATAGGGTATCACACATGGACTCTCTGAAGGGGGTGCAACTTTTTCCTGCTTAGCTTATGAGGTTGATGGCATGAAGTACGGCTTAATCATTATTAATAGTTCTAATCCATAAACACTGATGCATTGCAATAGATCTCTTTTAATTGCAGTAAATAGAAGGATGCAATTGCCACGACGATATAATTAAATTTGTGGTGGTAATAATGACAGTTGTTTGAAGTATTGAAATAAACCTACGATAATGATATTATAGGGCTCAACATACCTCTAACAACGATTGAAGGTATTCAAAGCGACGGTGAACTAAACCTATCATAATTAATAGATATTATAGGGAGCAACGACGGACATACACTGTATATTGTAAATTATATAGATGGCCGATGGCAGCAATTGCTATAAGTTCAACACGATATGTATATGCTACTTTTTGAAGATGAATTGTTGTGATAATGGCGATTGGTGAGACGTCAACTCAGTAATAAAAACCAACTAATATTGATTTATATATCCTAGATTGCCGATGGGTGTGATATATATCAGCAGCTGGCAAGCAACCTTCCCCCTTTGTTTTGTCGTTCGACGGCCGCATATCATTGGCAAAGATACCACCAAAAAGATACCCATCTTAAAAATCAGATGGCAACATTTGAACAAAGATCAATATATCATACATACATACATACAGTTACCACAGATTGGGTCATCTCGACACCTTTTCCTAAAATATTCTAAAATAGGAGGTAGGTATCTTACACTTAAAACACGGTAGCTACACACAAATCTCAATCTAGCAAAATATGAGTTAAAATAGGGTGTCAATCTGACACCCAAACTTTGGCTCATAACCCATTCTACCGACTCTTCCTTTGATAACTTTAGTGCTCATTATGAGGCCGCCGGAGGCTGCCGAGAGCTACCATATCATCCTATCCTCAAGCCTCAAGCTTTATACATGAAGAGAAGATATAGATACTCATTTGCTATAGTGGTACAATGATACGTCTATTTCTATGCAAGTCTAGATATAGTATGTATTCTACCACTTTTGCATTTACATTGCTTCTACACACATATGATATGCTTATCTAGTGTATGAATTCATAGTTTTAGTATCTTATAATGCGCAGAATCTAGTTTGTTGCAATATGAACTGGTTTGGGGTATGTTGTGTGATGGTTTTTATACATTTTCTATGCATATGTTGCTGTTTGTATCTCACGAGCATATTGCGATCCAATATCCATTGAGTTGGGCTTAATTCGATGAATGCAGTCTTCTAGTACCCCGATAACTCCCCTGCAACCACTCCCGCATCATTTGTACACACAGGATGATGCACATAACATTTTGTGCTTATAATGCACATACATTACCCTCCTCATATGCTGTAGGCTTGCTGATATTAATTTCAGACGTAATGAAGGAATCATGTTTTAGCTGTTTGTCTGGTGATGTCAAGACCTTGGTGGTTCAACACCCAGTTGATGAAAGA
>Ga0214481_100642_pt1 | contig 17022 bp, 12 predicted proteins | sample M1_20Mar14CPVII9_4_FD_165057 | JGI IMG/M metagenome (GOLD analysis project Ga0214481, IMG submission 165057) | Marine eukaryotic communities from Monterey Bay, California, United States - M1_20Mar14CPVII9sort6BwellG10 | ecosystem: Environmental > Aquatic > Marine > Unclassified | place: USA...
AGCCCTACAGATGTATCTTCCTCATCACCAACTGTTAGTTCTGCTCCAAGTGCGGCACCGATTCCATATGCTCGTTCACCTCGTGTTGATGTAAGGTATAAACGTTGGTTTGCTTTGACTGGTGAAGAACAAACTCTAGCCAAACAATTAGACTATACTCAACCAACATGGGATACTATCGGGTCAAACCCAATCGAGAACTTAGATTGGCAACGTCTATCCCGAGCACAAAAGACTGTAGCATCTCAATTAGGATATGATTTAAACTCCTGGGATTGTTGGCAAAATCATTATCAAAGTTATAGATGGATTGATTTAGATTCGGAGTTTACTCAATCACAACAATTTTGGAAGATGTTAGGATGGGATATCTATTCATGGAATCGTAACTCCGATGAACCTGCATCAGATAGTTCAAATTGGTATGAATTGAGTGAAGAAGAGCGTGATGCAGCCGCTGAGTTGTGTTATTTTCGTGAAACTTGGGATGAGGGCAATGTACAATATGGTTTAGACTATCCCATGACCAAACCAAACTTTCGATATGAACATTGGTTTGAATTAGAAGAGAATAAAAGAGCTGCCGCGAATGATATGTTGAAGTACAATAGCTTGAGTTGGAATGTACTGGGTCTAAATGCTATTGAGAATAGTGGATGGGAGGAGTTATCAGAGTATGAGAGATTGGGCGCTGCCTCTGTTGGGTTTACTGATCTAACTTGGAATTGTTGGCAAAACCACTTTCGACACTATAGTTGGGCTGACATTCACTTCTACGGCTTGGACTTTCCTTACTCAAAGCTGGGATGGACAGAAGAGTCGTGGGAGGGTACAGACGCGGCACCGCTTTCACAAGGCAAGTCATGGGCTGAGTTAACATCTGATGAGCGTAAGGCGGCAATAGAGCTTTGCTACTTTGGTGAGAATTGGGATGGAGTAGATATGACTCCAAATTATAGTGCATTTCCTTATCCAAAGGTCAAGCAACGATATGTGGAATGGTCATTACTTCCTGCAAGTATCAGACGTTCGGCTAAGGGCTCCTTGATGTATAATAAAACAACATGGAATAGTTTGGGTACCGCTGAGATTGAAGATATGTGCTGGGATAAGCTAACCGAGGAACAGAGGGCCAATGCAATAGACTTGGGCTTCTATCAACAAACTTGGGATTGCTTCCAGTGCCATTATCGCAGTTACTTCTGGGACGAAATTGATGAAGAGAGTAAAGATGCATTGCAAGTTCTAGGCTGGAGTGAAACGAGTTGGAATATGAATGAGATCCCTCCATCATATGGGAATGAATGGGATCGACTAAGTGAGAATGAACAAGAGATTGCTTCAAAAGTATGTTTCTTTGAAGATAATTGGAATAAGCAGAATTTGGAAGGTGTAATCTTTCAGGAAGTAACAGGTGTAAACGAAGATGGAACAGATATCATCCAAGAAGTAATTGGTGTATCCGAAGAAGGAGAAGCAATTTATGGACAGGAAATAGTAGGAGTGACTACGGATGGAGAGCTCATTTATAAGGAGCCCGGTGATACCTTTGGAGGTACACTTGGTGGTGGTAATATCGCTTTTGCTCCCGGAGCAGCTCCAGATAGTCCCCCATCGAGCTCAGTTATGATTGGTGCTAAGGTTTGTATAGTTGCCTTTGTGGCTGTGATTCAGTTGCTGTTTGTATAGATTCAATAAAGTTATGACAATTAATTGATAGAGGAAAGACAACCGCATGTAGGCAGGAGTATGTATCATATCATGACAATACATCTCGGCGTAAGAAGCAAAACACTCATGGTATATCCATGAGGTATCCTTTCTCATCAATTTTTTTATGTCTCAAATTGTGATGATGCAATATGACGCAATCTGACGCAATCTTGCAAAAGGGGTGTAAGTGTTAGTATACGACCATTTAATACTCAACAATGGGAGAAGATGATGCCAATACCTCGCTTGTTGGCGCCGGTCCGCCGCAAGCCGGTAGTATAGACGATTTGCAACAAAATAGCAGCACAGAAAGATCAGAGACAGGAAATAACAACACAGAAGAGTTTCACAATAGTATCAGTAGTTGGGATGAAATGGTAGCAAACCATGATCGGATATCATATACTCTTGAACAGGGTAATACTGGTATACCCGAAATAGATGAAGGTGAAGGATTCCTCGATAATAAGTCAAGATTGGTATCCGATGTTAATGATAATAATGAAAGATCAATATCGTTTAAAGATGATATCATACCCGCAGTTGATGCTAAACCCGATGATGATGAATATGATGAATACAATAAACACTTTCGTCAAGCAACAGTATCATTTGCAATGAATGCCAACCGTTTGGCAGAAGGAGAATATGATGACGATGATGATGATACCAATGCATTAAGACCAAGTAGAAATTATAATAGTAGAAGAGAATCAAATCGATCTAATATATCACAATTAACAGAATCAGAAGTGAAAAGAAAACGATTGAGTATGTGGAAATTTGAAAGTTATGAGTTGCCACAGTCTACATATACTTTATTGATATCTGAACCAGTGTTAAGTAGAGCCTTCTTAATGGGGATTGTAGCAGCAGTTTTATCAATAATGAGTTTATCAATTGTACTTGTTAGTGAGCTTGACAATGGTACAGCTGATTCTCCGTTGGGTTTACCAACTGGAGTTCCACCAGAAGTGAGAATGGCGCAGTATTTAGGTAAGATTCATATGATATGAGTGGGGTGATATTATACGTATTATCATATTTAAGTACTTATATTCTCACATATTTCATGTATGTATATCATATTTCCTCATAATTTACAGGAGTCATGATAGGTGTGCTGATGGAGGAAGAAGTACCATTAGGCTTAGAAATCATTGGCAAGTGTGTAGAGCAAAACAGTAAGTAGATACCTTTTACCCTCTTGGTCCTAGTAGTCTGTATAATACGAAACCTGATTCAACCTATTACTCTCCTCTGCTCGTTTATAAGTGATGGGAAGACGTCCATTCAAGATACAGAAGGTTATCTTCTCATCGATTCTTCGCATGGTTGTAGGCTACTTGTTCCTAACATGCTTGTTCTTGACAGTGATTCAAGAGAATGATGTTCTAAACATATTTTTTGATGTTCTTGCCCTTGAGTTTGTGGAGAAGCTGGATGATATCTTACACTCACTCTTGAAGAGGGTAAGTTCTTCCAAATTGTGCTGTTTTTATGTGTCTTGCGACTTGTGTTCTTGTAAAGTCTTATGTGTTATATCTTATTCGCATCTATCTTTTAGGGATTCTTCGGCAAAACATTGAGACTGGCATCATATGAGAAACGCCAATATCGACCGCCAGGAGATTCTGGTAGTACAAGGTTCGCAAAATGGATGAAGCGATTTGTAAGGTTGGTGTACTTCATGAACGGTATCATCATGCTTGTTGGGCTGACAATCTTAACAGTAGAGCAAGATAAAGGAAACTTCCGATGTAGAACGTTTTCAATATATTTCTCGGATGAGGTTTGGGAGGACGCCTATGTTCGGAAACCTGATGGAAGTGGTTATGATAAACGGCTCCTAGTCTACTCTCATTTCAATGGTAAGTGCCATGATATTACTTGATTGCAAGCATGTACACTTGCAGTCACACTCACTTAACATATGCTCGCTTTAATTCGTCAGGAGTATATGTTGAGAACGGAACACATGATGGGAGACCAAAGTACACAGAACAAAATAAAGAAGATGGTATGCCCTTCCTGAAGACTATCGGTGCTGAGATTATATATTGTGAGTAGAGAACTATGATTGCTGCTTTGTAAATCTTGTGGACGAACAAAAACTTACACTCTGATCTTCTTTCAGGTGATGATATTGAGAGTTGGGTGTTCAGACATGAATTGATATCGACTTCACCGTGTACTTATAATGAGCAAGGTATGTGTACCATATCATATGAAGAGGAAAACGAGTGCTCGTGGCTACTACGATCTGAGGAGACAGATAGCTTTGATGTAATTGAAGTGGCTAGTGAAAGGGACTCGTGGAAAGTGTGGACTGGCCTCATTGAGGACGACAGCTCTATCACCATTGATTGTAATGAATGCTATTCTAACGCCGGTTGCAATTATCATGGTGATTGTGGTCTATTGGTAGATCAAAGATGTGAATGCAACGAGGGATACTTTGGGATACACTGTGAGTATGAAAATCCATGTCGTGTTATTCGATCAACCAAGGATGATAATACTACCCTAGAACTGCTCATGGATGATGAAAGTGAAGAAGACAGCTTCGTACAAGTTTATGGACACCCGAAGTATACTAGGCGCATGAGTGGCATACCAACAGGCTTAATGAAGATGGGAGAACAAACTGATGATTACTATGCCGGTAAGTTGTTATAGAACTGTATCTTTTGGTATCAAATGTGAGGCCATTCTAACAATACTTGTCTTTACAGATGACGACTTTTTTGAAATCCATACACAATATGACGAGTTTAATGAGCTTCTTCAGAACTATACTTTCGTATTGAAATATACGGGCAGACGGTGGTATGGACAGATATATCCAGAGAGAAGTTCTAAAGGCTTTGATGAAGAGGAGTATCACGCTTTCTGGAACCGAGCGTTTAGTGGAGTTGGAGTCGACGACAATAGAACGGTGATAATAAGCGCTCCAACAACAGACTCGTCTCCTGTCGGAGTCGACTTCTATGAAATGAGACGGAGGAATAAACAGTTTGAGGGTACCGAGAAGAATTATAACTATGGACCATTTGGGGTATTGCTTAACAATATCGGCGCAGAGGTAAGTGGTCAGGTGAATGGTAATGTGAGTCATAACTTCTGTACCGTTTTGTACTGTTGTTTGAATTTCAACTCATTTGTCGTCCTTCTCACTTTCGAACTAGGGGGCTGGCTATTTTCATTGCAACATTGAAGAAGATTCAGTGATACATTCATCTGCTCATACAGGTACAAATTTAAGTATCACGACTTCTGACAAAAATGGTACACTGCGGTATTAAGATGTAAAATAACAGATATACTGGTGGACTATAAGTTAGAAGATTCTTCTTCGCCCCACTCATGACATCTCGGCTACTCCCCGCCCATAACTGTATCCCCATCTTCCTCTACCACATTCTTAACCACACCTACATTATCATCATTACCCCCAACAACACTTTTCTTTAAATTACTAACTTCCGCTTCCAAATTCGTAACAGCAATTCCCAATCGTCTATTCTTATCCACCAAATTATCATACTTGACATTCATACCATGTAACTTATCAATGGCCACACGTTGCTCTTCCATTCGTGATCCATTAATACCATCTACTACATGTCGTTGATGTTCCACTGCTACTTGTGTTGTATTTAAATAATTATTTTGTAGATTTTGTGCATAGGATGTATAATTGTTGGAAGATTGTATATTTGAATTTAATTCTAAATTCATATGTTGATTGCGTAATATTTCGAATTGTATTTTAGATGTTTGTATAGATGTTTGTAGGTTTGATATTAATTCTTCTTCGGATATGTTAGTAGTAGATGTTGTAGAGTCGATTGAAGACATTGGATTAGGACGGTGAACTTCAAAGTATGGCTTTTTAGTAGTGGTGGTGGTATCCTCCTCCTCGTCACCATTTGCCTCCTTGCGTGCAACCAATTGTTCATAGGCAGCCATGGCCAATGGTGCATTACCACCAAAGTTGGGAGAGGTATGTGAATTAATACCATTTGTTTTACGTAATGATGGATGATTTAATAATATTTGTTCTTCAGTAGTTTGTACATTGGACATTTCTTGTTCGATAAGGGACAAGGCAAAGTTCTCATAATTCGGGTCTAAAGCTTCCACGTATGGCAGTGCATCGAGTACTACACCTTCAGTAGAGGATGACGGCTTGTCATCCTCGCTATGGACAACTAGAGCTTTATTATTACTAGTACTAGGATTGTTCATGTTCATATTCATGTTGCAAAACTCAAGGATACCACTGAGCGTATCCTACCACAAATTTATCAAAAACGCTGTTATGGTTTGCTGGATGCTATCAGTCGAAAGAGCGTTAAAACGTGATGTACTGGGTATACTAGTGGTATACGAGATAGTTTATTGTGCGCGGTAGCTGCCGTCAAGTAATATCAACTTTTTGTACTACTTGGTGATTTTGTGTTTTTGCAGTGAGCCCAAATCATATCCCTTCAGTATCCCAAGGGGGGAGATCTTACTGCCCCCGGCCCCCCATGATCGAGTAGCAGCGTCCGTTGTATTGAGTGCCAATTGCTCTATATATATGTTGATGCGAAGTGCTACTACACTGAGAGAGTTTAAAGTAAAAGTTTGATAGTGACCAAAATCTAATACTTGCTTGGCACATTGCAAAGAAGTTAAGAGCTGAATGGTTGAAATTGAGGCTGATATAAAAATATTGTTGTACTGCTGTTACTGCAATTGATACTGGCAATTGGGACATTGCAAGGGTAGTATTAGACAAGGCTGATATTAGTATAATTTCGTCTTCCTCACGCGATATCACAATGAGTACTGATGATAAGATACAAGTTGAGAAAGAGAACGAAGATGCACCACCTCAGTTGGAAATAGAAGACCCAAACAAAGTATTAGATTCTACAACTACACAAAAGGATCTCAATGAAGAGAATAGCGAAGATGAATATACAGATGATGATGACTCAGAGTATACATATGAAACAATCTCTGATGATGATGATGACAATAATACTAAACCCAAAAAGAAGGGATGGTTTGGTTTCCTAAAACGTGGAAAGCAAACCAAACAAGAAGATGAGGGTAGCATATCATCAAGTAGCAGTGAGAATGAAGAGGAGGATATAATAGCAGCATTAGACAATCATAAACAAATCCTTTCTGAGGAAGATAATGAATCTAATTATACGGTATCCTCTGATGATGGACATGGTAAACATCATTTGTTAAATTCACCACAAACTATCCACCCTACAATCTCTTCTACATCCCTCAATACTACTAACAAACTAAACCAACAACAACAACAAGAAGAAGAAAGATTAATGGCACAAGCAGTCCAACGTGTACAACAACGTATAAAACAATCGGGTGGGAATTTATACGAGGCATTAGATGAACATGATAAACAATTAGTTGATGAATTAAAAGGTGTTAAGGATGTTAAAAAGATTAAGGAGATTGTTGATAAGAGTATTGATGCCGAGTTTGATAGTGGTGGTAGTAAGGATAGAGAAGATGGAGATATGAAAGAGGAGCCCTCGGTAGATGTTAAACCACCGATAGAAGACAAGGAAGGACCTATTGAACAGCAACAAGAGCAAAGTTTACTGGATAACAAGTCGTCGTCAGATGAAGAATACGACGATGAAGAAAGTGATGAAGATGAAGAACCAACAATTGTTGAAAAACAATCTTTACTATCATTAGCAGCTGAGCATGATCGTGTCGACGTTATCAACGAACTATTAACTATCAGCGAACCATCATTAAATCAATTTGAACATGATTTATTATTACAAGGTGTATCATCTGTTACAACACCCAATACAATGTTCTTAGAAGGTGGTAGGTTAGAGGCGATATTTATCCCACCACCATTGCATGTTGCGGTGGCACATGGATCAAGTAATGCTGCATCGTGCCTTTTGAGGATGAGAGAATGTGATCCTAGTATACGTCCACAGGTTCCGAAACAATATTTATTGGGTGGATATGATGATGGTAGGACGTCACCTAGTAAGGGTAGTAGTATGAATATGAAGGAGGATCGAAATTATAAAAAGTATCAAGATATGTCGGCTTGGGAATTGGCATTTGGTGGTACTGCTGTCACGACGATTGTTGGGGATGCAACTCAAGTGGAAGAGACCGAGTACAAGTTGGAGGAAGAAGTGCCAAAGAGGGGATCATGGTTTGGTTTTGGTAGTTCATCCAAAATTGAAGAAGAACCAATAAAGATTGAGAGTGTTATAATCAATGGAGTATCAAAGCAACGACGTATTAAACGAAAGGTACCATTGAACATTCCACCGTCCAAATTAGATGGTATTAAGCATGCATTTACTGCAGAGGCATTAAGGGCTATTGGATCAGATGAAGTTGATAGAGTTAAACAATTAGTTGATGCTGGTATGGATGGGAGTTTAGATGTTGGTGGTAAGACATTGATGCAGTGGGCTGTTGAGTTGGATGCTAAAGAATGTTGTGAATTGTTCAAGGCTGGTATGGAAGAGGAGGTGGGTAACGATAGCGAGAAAGATGCTCAAAAGGAGGTTTCTGCTGATAATCAAGTTGCAATCGACAATAGTCAGGCTAATATCTCATCTTCGCCGGACAAACACCAACAGTCTTTACCTACTCAGGATGAGCGATTGGCAGGTCTCTCCCTATCGGATATACAAACTTTAACAACCGAGAATCTCAATCTCATCCCAGCATTAACAACATGTCGTAATGATTTGTCATCTGAAGCACAAATATGTCAATCCATTCTACGAGATGTTGCGTCAACTGGTGGTAAAGGAGGATTAGAGTCACAGTCGTTGCTACAGCTAGTTCGTACATTAAAGGAACAACGAGCCGAGGCTGAGGAGGCAGCTAATGCCTGGCAGAAGGCATGGGAGGAACGCGAAGACGAGTTAGACTTCTTTGTAGAGGAAATATTAGATGACGTCCATCGAAATGAATTGCTTCCAATATTAGAACAAGTCGAACCTATTGATCCTTCCATGCAGGGTTTGAATCTTGTTGGTTCAACTGCAAATAATATGGAAGAGGCAGTGAAACGTTTCATTGAAGTTGATAATCATGTGAATGTATTACGAACACAGATTAATAACTTGGCCGATGATAAGTATATGCCTGAGATTGAAAAGCATGGTTTAATGGGGGCATTGACATTGACGAGATCATTAAGAGATGAGGTGAAAGAAGTGGAGAAGAAGATTAATCTTGCAATGATGGGTGAGGGAATGTGTAGGAGAAAGATTGAGATTATCCAACAGAGACTTGGTGGAGGAGAAGATGTAACGAGTGGCTCGGCTTCACCAGAATATGAAGGAAATAATCGAATGAATGGTGATAACAGGACAGAGGAGGAAGATTATCATTTGCAAGCCATTGCTCAGGCGGTCGCTTCACCCTCAGTAACGCAAGTTTCAGAAACGATGTCGCCATCATCACCAGAAGAAGAAGAAGGTCATGACGATGATCAATATGTGCATGTATCGCCCCCTGAAGATGGCGGAAGCAGTGACGAGTATAGTGAAGAGTTATCAGCTGCATCTGAAGCTGAGCAATCATCTAATGAAGAGGAGATTAGTGCTACTGCCGATGCATCGAATGACATTCTTGAAGAAGAGGAGGACGTCAAAGAAGATGAATTTGCAACACAAGAACTTAGAAGTCCATCTACCGTTCCTGACCAACAAGCCAATCAAGACATTGAGTCACCTGATGCTGACGTCTCATCTGCTTCTGCTTCAGTGGAAATCTCATCAAAGTCCACGACAGTTGATAACAACAAATTTGACAAACCATCCGTGGCGATATCACAAGGAAAGTCTACTGCCATTGTGCTACATTCTCCAAACATACAAACTGGCTCAATTCCTTCACTTGTATGGGAAATACTGAAACGAATCGTTGGCTTGAGTAGAGCTCCTTCAAGTAGATCACAAAGTTATAATGATGTTGAGCGTAATCCGCATGTCATGACAGTTTGATGAGATGATTTACTGACATTGCAACCTATAGAAGTAGATTAACATTGTTCTATAAGTCCAACCTGTTGTCATCATTCGGAGATACTTGTATAAGAACATATGATCAGCTAAACGTAGGTTTATCAAATCAGAGAGTACATAGTTGGAAAAACGATAGCTTAGCTTATATCTATTATACACATTCTAGCAATACACAAACATAGTCATAGTCTCTCTCTCAACAGAGAGATACTTTGTTATATAAAAAGGGTAGCAGCAAACAGGATATCAAATGGTATAGCCGAGCAACATAGCAAAGAGACATATCATGTGAGCATGTCTACTATTGACGAGACAATGAGTTCAAAAGGTACTCAGTATTGTTGTGCTCGGTATCATCGTCTTCGTCTATCTGCATTTGCATATCTCTGAGTAGATCTTCAATATCAATGCCGTCTTCATTGCTATCATGATGAAAGTCTGAACCGAGTAGCATGTCTTCAATGAGTAACGAAGGATGTAGCTCCCATGATAGTCTTGTCTTTCTTTCTACTCGTTGTTGGGGTGGTGCTTGCATCTTGATACTGCTACTGCTGGACGATAACATGAGTGCATTCATTCTAATCTCATCGCTTGAGTAGCGGAGGAAAGCATCTTGTTTGGTAGAAGAAGCAGTAGACAGATGATAATGGGCCTCTTTTGTGTCATCTGTTCCCTCCTTTGTTTTCACTTGTATAATCATCATGTTCTTCGAGAGTAAGGAACTCGATCCGGACGACGATGTTGTATCTACTCTTGAGTTGGGAGAGCTTGAGCAACTTGGTTCTTCTTCGTGGATAGTAGGCATGATGTTAGCGTATATTTTGATATATGTATGGTATGGTAGCGATATTGATTTTATGAGTGATGTTGTCAATATCTAAAGCACTATTGAAGTAACAGGCTATTTTGCTCGGACTAACGGATGATAGCTTATTGGATTGTAATCGTGGGCAGTAGATTCTCTCTCTTAGAGACAGTTGAGATAAGTACCAGTTGCCTATCAGGTTATCTGTGTTCAACCTCATAGATAAGGCTCTTTTTATGATAGGTAGGGAGTTATTACGAGTACAATGGCCTGATCCATTAGAACAAACATCACTCCATAACTCAGGATAGTTGTAGGTCTCTCTTTCAGAAACATGTCTGACGCTTTTTCTTTATCATCTCTTTTTCCATTATCGTTTCCCCTTTTGGTGTTGGTTATTAGTATTAGATCGGACATCATTGAAGCTACCCTTACTTCGTGAGGAGATACAGGTAGAGTTCTAAAAAGAATGGTCTGTTGACGACTTTACTATGTTCCCTTAACACCTAGACTCAATGTAATAGCCCCCACAATACATTTCAAACTAAATTGTAAGTCGTCAGCTTTTCTTATGCACCCAGAGGCGGCCGGCTGCCAGTCCGTGATATCGAGGATGTGAATCAACAGGACAGCTACCATAGTATTGTTCAACACGAGCTTGATACTATTGTATTCCTCCATTCAAAATCCAGCCGCCTTAATCTGCCCAAGCTTAAGCACCTAGCTTCATATACTCTTGCATTAAGATATTAGAGTCGGACAGAGTATCGAAATGCGGTTTTTCACATATATACGCCAAGAAATCATGTGACATGAGCACAGCTTTGAGTAAATGAATCCCCGGGCGTTGCTGTTGGATAAAGATTGTATATCTTAACAATACTCAGTTGTAGACTCGAATTGCAGCATGAAATAGCTTGTCTCTGAGTTTTGCCAACTCTTCCAAGCCATTTGCATTTATATGCAGCTCTCCGACATCTAAAGCCATCAAGAGATCAATGCAGCACTTTTCTGAGCACCCTTCTTTGATTTGAATTCTATTGTATTGTTTGAAGATTCCGATTCTGCTACTCTATACTCTCCACATATGTCAAATAATAAATCTCTGCCATTAAATGCTTTTTAAGAGTTTCATGTTCGGATGATGTTAATTGGAATTGTCCAGAGCTAATACTACAAGATTGTAAACCCCACATTAGCAATGTTTGATGCCACCAGTACTCATTATGTTTCGTATCATTGAACCAACCTTTTATACACTTTTAATCTGCGCTTGCTTATCAATCTTGTATTTTATGTATTAAATCTGTCTTGAAGTATATCCATTGGCTGCATCGGTGGTTTACCTTCTATTGAAATATATCGACTAAAGTATGTAACCACATCTCGATCTATTCCTTGCTGTATGATATCATCGCTGTCATCCTCCAAGCTATCATCATCCTCAATACTCCCATCATTATCATTTGTATTAGTATTTTGACGTTCCATTAACTTTAGTTGCAAATGAGATCCTGTATCTGATGATTCCTTAATTAGACCGCGAGATGCACTCAACCCATTCATATCTTTTTGTAAGAAGATTTAATATGATCTCTCTGCGCATCCTAAATCTTGACTATACTGAATACATTAAACCAGCATAATATCTATTTGCAATCACTGTCCCTACTTTCTGAACTGAATGCACAAACAAAGCCGCAACGATTTGCTAAGTATTGTAAGTACTAATTTTTATGATTTAAGTTTAGTAAGGCTGTTTCCTACGAGACTCTAGAGATGTATGAAGATACCTTGCTCAAGTTAGTATAGTTGAGGCCGTTTCCTACAACATCAGGTTGAAGATACCTGCTCGTAAAGTATCAGCCTCAACTCATCAGAGGGGTTCAAATTTTTACTAACAAAAACACTAATAACATTTACTGAGGGTGAACACTAACACAACTATTGTGGTAAGTCTATTTATTTATTGGGGATATTTAATAGATGTATGTAAGCAGCGGCATCAGTGTGGGCGGGGTGGATTGCAAATGTTGCGTTAGTTTAGGAGTTTGCAACTCCTCCACTACAAACCTACTACCGTTGAGATGACTCTACTACCTTGAATAATAATTGATGGGGTATAATCCTAACCCAAGCTTGGCATGCTATCAACGAATAATCTAATAACTATCGTACACATTGCAATTATTGTGGTTCATGTGTGTTGATATCGGTGACCATTAATATAAGGGAGCCTTTAGTTAAGGAACACTTCTGCAGATTTAATCTGTTGAGGTGATATAATAATTTGTAATATGGTGATTGATGCATAGTGTTTGGTTTGTTTATTAAAAATGGGTATAATGGAAACACATCAATTGTTGGGTGATTGTGGATTGAGGGTATATATTGTTGAGCTCTGTTTGGTATCATAACTAACGAACACTATCATGTGCTCATTTCTAAGAATCACAACACGACATAATAACAAGTATCCATCATGCCAACTACAATCGATCACGAAAGCAATCCCTTTGAGGAGCTATTGGATCATTCCATGCCACCTGCTCTACCCCCAGTTGCTGGACAGGAATATCATTATCAACAACAACAACCTTTACATGAATATCATGAACAACCACAATATCAACAACCACCCCAAGAAGAGGCGTTTGCGGCAGCTGATGCTGATCTATCCACCACAACCACAATGCAGCAGCAGCAGCAAATACAGCCTACTGCTGCTAATATGATGATGGATCCACAACCCAAGCTTGAAAGGTCATTCAAAACTTCATTACTACTCAAGTCTGATTTAACCAAATCAGGACGTGACTCTCATCCCTGTGGAATCATTCACTTTACCCGTACATCAAGTGTTGGAGGAGATGAACATGCATTTGCATGGATTACATACCAAACTAATCCAGATCATGTTGCCGCTACATTGGGTCATATGCAAAAGTTTGGTTTTGATCCGAATCAAGCAACATTCATTCCGTATTCATCACGTCGTGCTTGGGTTGAGAAATACCCAATGGCTTTTCCTCATGTCCATTGCAGTGAGAATGGTGTGGTGAGTGGATTCCCCTATTGGAGTGAGGGTGGACCAACGAATAATGATATTGCCGGTGGAAGGATGTCTATGATGGCGGCCGCTAGTGTCGGTGGTGTGGCCCCCGCTACTAGTCAACAGCCAAGCAATACACCCGCACGCGGACGTAAGAAGCGTAAGATTGTACCAACTGCTCACCTTCCCAATGATGAACGTGATGAGTTACATGTTCAAATTTACAAGTACTTTCAATGGTTACAGAATTCGTTACTGGGTGCATCTGGTGGAGGGATTAATGGTGATAAGAAGCATGCTGCCCTTTGTAGTGCTTCTGGCATCAATGCAGAATCGTTAAACAATCTGATTAACACATTGCCATCCACATTCCGAGCTGTTAAGACTGCTGAGAGAAGGGGTGCAGCTGTTGGTATGCCATTCTTGGAAGAGGGATTGAGTGAGCCGTTGGCAAACTTGGCTGCTCAATCCAAACGAGATCCTGTGGCACGTATGCACCGTAATGCCAATAAGCGTAGTCGAGGACTAGACTTTGATGAAATGTATAATCGTTTGGTGGAGTTTCAGCAGGTATGTGTAAATTGTCTATGATTTGTGAACGTTTGTATGTTCTCAGTTCTACAAAAGCATCCTTCTAACCGCTGCTGACCATTCTTACACCAACATCCAATTAGCAAAATGGACATACCATCGTCCCTCAAAAGTATGCCGCAGACCCTCAACTGGGTAGCTGGGTTGCCAACATGAGGTCGAAGCGCAAGCAGCTAAACGACAAGGGTGAAGCCTATGAAGGAGAACATGAAGAAATTGGGTTTGAAGGGGATAATATTGACGAGAACGGCGAAACGAAGAAGCGATCTGGAACTGGTCGTCAGAGGTTGACCCAAGAGCGTATCCTAAGCCTCGATGCACTTGGATTCCAGTGGGTCGTTGCCAAGCCTAATCACAAGTCATGGGAAGAGAGGTTTGAGGACTTGAAGGATTATCAGCAACAACATGGGAGTACACGTGTCCCTCGTTCATCCGGTACTCTCGGTGAGTGGGTGCATATGCAACGTCGTCTTTACAACAAGAAGGATCCGAACTTTATGGTCAAGAAGATGGGCTTGTTGGATGATATTGGATTCGAATGGCATCCACGGAAGCATGCGATGGTTAGTTGGGAGGATAACTTTAATCGATTGCAAGAGTATGGTAATATTAATGGTCACTACAATGTTCGATCTCCGTTCCCAGAAAGCCAGACCTTCTTCGAGAATGAGTCTGCAGAACTAGTAGAACAGCACCGCTTTGCCAAGTGGGTGAAGAGGATTCATAGTGAATATCGTTTACACATATCGAACAATGGTTCGCGTATGCTTAATGATATTCGTGTCCAGCAGTTGCAGGGTATTGGATTTAGTTTTATTGTGTGAGGAGTGGCGACTGTGATATATATGTTGTTGGGTATCCTATCGTGGGGATGTTGCATAAAGTGAACAGTTAGATAAATCAGTTAATAAAGTCAGTGTTTGTATGAATAACACGAGCGTTAATTGAACATATAGATCACCTTTCATCATGGTACGATATGTAGTAAGAGTAAGGTTGAATGGCGAGGATACCGCCCAAACTCTCATGAAATTTTGAGAGTGATAAAGTAAGGCGGCGGGCTTGTAGGCTGTATAGGAAGACGTTAAGTATGGTAGCGTTTGACGCTCTATGAATGGTAGTAATTAGGGGGTGGTGTCTTCTTTCTTCTTATACAGGATTTGATAAGTAATTATGGTTGAAGTAACAAACAGCTTACTAAAGTTGGCTACAATTAACAGTACAACATGTTGGGTTGATATCATTGAGTTCTTAGATCACTCCACAAGAACAGAAGCACAGCATGCTGTTCGTGAGACGAATGATACCGGAGAGACTACATTGCACATCTTACTAAGAAATTATCAAAAATGTAATGCATCATCAATATCAGTAGTAGAGGGAGGGAACAGTGTTGGAAGAGGTATAACTTTACTTGATGTAGTGAAGAGAATTGTACAGGCAGACAATATCGAACATGGTGGCGCTGATGATGGTGATTCAGAGAGGCGTACATCTACAACCTCAATAACAGAAATTTTAGGTAGCAACCAAACAGAAGCATGTGCTATGCAAGATGACAGAGGATATCTCCCTTTACATATTGCTTGTGAGAATAGATGCTGCAACTTTGATATCATTTCATGTTTGATAAATGCATACCCACAGGGCTTAGGGTACTCGAATACGAAGGGATATACACCGTTTGGATGGGATTTTGACATATCTATCGGAGCACATTTTATAGACTTTCTTCAGTACACTGTTGCAACCGACGAATGTTCTTCTAGAGTCAAGGCATCTACAAGAAAGATGAGAAAGACAAAGCATCGGATATTATCACATTGTAAAAATTACATGCCTCTTGATATATTAAAGAAGGGGATGCTCAATGAAAAAATATTAGAATACAAAGCCATGATTCGTTGGCTAAATGAAATGCCTACCAAGAGAGATATTGTTTGTAGTATGGTCTTTGAGTTGTATTTACACATTGCCTGGATTGTACTGTTTATTCACAGCACCTGGTTGCATATCGAGCCGAACAAACAGCTTCAGGGATGGGAACCAATAACGTTGATAGTATGTGCTACATTATTCTTCATACAAGAAGTCTATCAGCTATATCGTTTTGCAAAAACTCATGCTGCTATAGCATACTGGCTAGATGTTTGGAATTGGATTGATCTGACAACTGTGGCTCTGGTCGTTGCATCTTCAATTGGTTTCCTAAATGCTGATGAGAGTATTCACATGGATAGGTTGCTAATGGCAACTGGCTGCTTTCAATTCATATTGTTAGTATCATACTTGAAGAAAACATTCTTCCCCTTCTCCAAGTTTGTTCATGGAATTATACAGGTAAATTTGAGTAAGAGTGTGTGATGACTTATATGAACTCATGCTAATACTGACTTCCATCATGATTAATGAAAGATTTTCATTGCGATTATCCCATTTCTTGTTGTCAGCTTTGTTACCCTGCTGGCCTTCTCGTACATGTATTATGTACAACAACGAGATAGCCCGGAATACAACAGCTACGATCCTTATGCACACAACTCTCCCAATCCGTATGCTACAATGATGGCTTCATTCAAAACCATATACGAACCTTGCATCCGGCCCGTTGGAAAATAACAATACTCTTGATTTCATCTTTGGGATATGCATTGTAATCGTTCTCCTTAATGTGATTATTGCCATAGTAACCGAAGCTTGGGAGGATGCCACTGCTGAATCAAATAGAGCGTTTTGGAGCTACCGGTTGGATTTGATACTGGAGAAGACGAGGGGAGTCAGTGATAGATCCTTTCAATACTGTGGAAACTTCA
>Ga0214481_100643_pt1 | contig 17014 bp, 14 predicted proteins | sample M1_20Mar14CPVII9_4_FD_165057 | JGI IMG/M metagenome (GOLD analysis project Ga0214481, IMG submission 165057) | Marine eukaryotic communities from Monterey Bay, California, United States - M1_20Mar14CPVII9sort6BwellG10 | ecosystem: Environmental > Aquatic > Marine > Unclassified | place: USA...
TTTTTGAAATACCAATCATTGTGGTTTAGGAGTATTGGCGTGCGCAAGATAGCTGACGAGTAGCGTCATGGTGAAAATTAAAGTAGTGCCAGTTAGTCAATTGGACTCCCAATTAGAACCACCTTGGAATAGATTAAAATAGTCCAAACGGCTTTCTAGAACTTTCTAGAGCGGTATCTTCCTAACTTTCTAGAAAGTCAGTGAAAAATCCACAAAAAGCTCTCAATAGTTAATAGGCCATTCAATAGACTGCAAGCTCCTAACGCTCTCCACCGCCGATATTATCGGCGGTGGCTTCTATATATCTGTGGAGTTGTATTGTCATAATCGGTGTTGAATTATATTGAAAGATTTCTAACAAAAGAAAAAGTTGTTGCAACTGAGTTGAGGTTTTGTATTTCTCCGATACTTTTAAGCTCCTACTCTATACGGATATAACAGCAGCGAAGCACAATTTGCAAGCTCCTATTACACACATACAGAAATAACAGCAGCTTCTATACATTTGTGATATCAGATTGTGCAATATGGTACGAGATAGATTGATAAAGTCTATGGGCGTTTTGGTCGTCTTTGCAATGGCAATGATTGCAACTGCCCTGCGCTTTGCCACTTCAAATGTCGATGACTGGGAGTCATCTAATAATATACGCCGTCAACTCGATGTTAGCCATCAGCCAATGAATGATATGAGTCACCAGTCAAGAAATCTTGTTGGTAGAGCTTACAATAGTGCCTTGAAGACTGGAAAATTATACAATCCAAATGCATTCAAAAGAATATTTAGTAGAAGATATGCTAATCGAATGGTTGATAGGGCGGAGCTTCTTCATGACAAGATTGCTGGCAATGTAGAGGGAGAAGAACAAGATGCACGTCATCTTGTAGTATCTAATCAACCGCTTGATGATCTATCGAGACAGGCAGTTACTATTGCTCAAAGAGCATATGATGGAATTATCAATCACGGAGAAGCTGAAGTTGGATCAAAAGAATTTGAAAGAAAACTAACAAACAGAATAGAAAGGAGAATGAGAAAGCGTGGTGAAGGATTGAGACAAAAGATGGAAGAACAACATTTGGATGTTGAAGGTTTTGATTGAAAGAGTAATATAATGTGATATAGTTTTGTGTAAAGTCTATTCTTCAATAGGCTATCTTTACTCTTCATTTTTAGTCTGACTTCACATTATCAAACAGCCCAGTATATCCAGCACTCGATATTCTAGTCTGGCTTTACATTATCAAACATTCCAGTATATGTATCAGAAACAAAGCCAGCCCGGTCTTCAAATTGAGGCTGGATCTTTTGCCGAGTCGCCCTTCGGTAGGCTTCAACAGTTACCCCTTTCTTATCGCTCTTCAGTGCTCCTATGACCACACCTGCTAGCTCATCTCTTGATATGCCCCCTCCAATATAATCACCCTGATTCAATTCAATGTCGGCGGCGCCGTTTTTACTTTTAACTGAGATTAAGGGTCCTGGCCGTATAATAATATAGTTCTTACTCTTTGTCATCTCTTTTCTTCCTCTTTCTTCTCCTTGTCTCTTAGCATCCATTATCCCATTGTAGTTTCCACCAAGAGTATTTGTCATTTGATATCCTTTTGACTCGGGCCTGTCGATACCTAATGCTGATACTAAAACAAATCTTATACCCAAAGATTCTGCAACTCTTGCGGCATTTGCTACTCCTAGATCATCGACTTCGAATGCAGTACCTCCTTTACTTGATGCCGAAGCTGTGTACACTATTGCAGAGGCATGTACATGTTGCATAGCTTTGAGTATACTATCAGCTTCCCTCACATCTACAGGATCGGGATAGCATTGCACATACTCTTTTGTTGGTTTAGGAAGTTGTACTTCTTTACCACTCCTTGTCATTGATATACCATACATTCCTTCCCCAGCAAGTGCTTTTGCAACCTCTTTCCCTGTCTTGCCGCCCCCTCCGAGAATGGCTACTGGATTATCAGAAGACGATCCGATCGATATATCTTTAGCAAACGATACTTGTGGTCTTGATGTGATGGAAGATAAAAGGATTGCATTCTTGATAAGCATATCTCGCCGATTTATAGTTTTATGTTTAATATCATATCTCTGATGTTCATTATCTCGTCGACAGATACTTTGATTAACTTCATCTATTTGAGACATCAACATGATGTTGTGATGATGGTTCGAAGAAGATATCGAGCTGATATGGGCAAAGCTTTCAATTTTGTCAACGAGCATGATGATCAACATCAGCAGTGACATGATAAAGAACATATTAGTGAATACCATCTTCATATTGACTCTTCCTTACGATAGCATAATAGTTGTTAGAGGAGGCATCTCATCCTCACTCCATCCGCCCGGGGCCATTTTTGAGAGACCGGATACCAGAGGATACCGTTTAGCAAAAAAGTCAAAACAAAACAACTCTAACAACAGAACACCATAAGGCTAATCGATAATATCGGCTAACGGCGTTAAGATAATACTAAAATGGCTGAAGCAGAAGGTGAGAGATATTATTGTTGGATAAGTCATCGGTATATAATATAAAATATACTAATACTATTTATTTTTTTCAATGACATTCAGTTGCCACTACAACTATTTCTCCAGAGAAAGTACAACCCATCATACCCGAGGGTGTTCAACAGATATTACCTCAAACATTATCAAGACTTTCGGCTGGTCTACCGAAGCATGAACTTGATATAATTATAAAAGAGGCAAAGGCTTGTGAGGTTGGATTGTAAGTAGTTGAAGTTTAGTAACAAAAATTGTGTTGATGTTTCTAAACTATAAACCTTATACTCAATATCATTAGGGAAAGGGAAATTGCAATGTTGGAAGAAGATATTGGTATTGAAAATAATTCCAATCATCCATCAGCAAATGAGAAAGCCCCACCCTCATCTCCCTTGAAGGAACCGAAAATGACTGCTATTCCAGGTTTACCTCCGCAATATCAACCTGGTTCGGGGGATATCAATTATCTAGATTCAGTTGATGCATGTTTGGCAACAGAATTCAGTCCACCAGATCGATACTTTACCATTTCAGCATTATTAGGGAGGCTTCGAGAGCCATTAAAGCTCCCACTTCCGCCAAACAGTCGAATGCTTGTTGCAGCGCAATCATTATCATTACCAAATAATAAAGTAAAGAAGGTTGATCCACAGACAGAAGAGAAGAAAAAGAAGTTAGCTTTGGAAAAGCAACATGCATTAGTAGCCATGGAGAAGGATGTTATGTACAATATGGAACACACTGATACCACCGCGTTGTTGAATTTGTATAAGAGGATATCTTCTCATCGGACTGCAGCCATTTTTCGTAAGCCTGTCAACCCTCTGGAAGGTAAGTTGTTATTTTATGTTCAAAGCTTGGATTTATTTACTTACAATAAACTCATTACTATCATCTTCATTGATTTGAACTCACTAATATCATCATTAATAAAACAGCACCTGGATACAAGGAGAGGATTCTATTTCCCATTGATCTAAGTCTAATTCGGAAAATGATAGTTGCACGTATGATCAAATCATTTGCATCACTCCATCAAAGGATTGCATTGATTTGTCATAACTGTGTCAAGTTCAATGGACGTGAAAGCGACTACAGCATTGTGACCAGAGATTTTGAGGACATGGTAGATGATAAGATTTTGGATGCTGTCAAGAATACAAAGGTAGCGGTTGGAATTCCTAGCACCCCAGCACCTATCGCCCCGACTCCTACCGCATCATCTGCCGTTACATCGGCTGCCCCTGCATCATCCACTATTGTTCAAGTGGCTGTAGATTCAACAGAGCAAGCCAAAAAGTGAAGTCTATACATTAATTGATATGGTATTGATGGAAGTCATATTGGCTCCAAGATCATTCCCTTCATATTCATAAACTAACAATTTTACAATTTTACACGATGATTCAAACTCATTTACAATTGTAACATCTTAAAACATTATTTTAAACACAATCACCTCTTTGCTTGAGTACCCTATTCAACCTTGGAGGAGAACACATTCCCCGACATCATACCCCTTACATCTCATAATCTCTTTCAATACTATCTGACTTCCATCTGAACCACTCAATAGCTCTTCTGGTATTTCATCATATGGTTGAAATGATTCCATAATATCCTCCAATGGTTTCAAGAAATGTCCTCTATACAATTCATCCATACCCTCAGGTCGTCCATACCGTCGAACAAATTCAGTACCCGCCTTGGCTATTTCTCGTGCCTTGCGATCATGTTTCTCGGCCCATTCATACTGATCTTGTAAGTCACTTAAATCTTCCTTGATGGGTATGTAATGTACCCAGGGTACTAAATGTTCAGTATACCAATCGATGGAAGATGATTCAACATGGAATAATAGTCCAGGTAGAGCCAACTTTTGGATAGTTTCGGACACTGATGTTCCGCTACTACCACCCAAGTCAATATGATACTTATATTTGGCATATTCCAACATTGACATTTCATTTCCTAATACGTTTAGACCAAGATTCGACCACTGTTGATAATCATTAGAAAAAGAATCGTTATCGCTTGTAAACTTCATATTAGCCCAAGGCAATATACTCTCTTGATTATTTGGATTGAGTAATACTTGATTATTATACCGTTCTGAAGCGTCATATTCTGACTTGGATGATATTAGTACAGCCTTCCATCGTAGCCGTAGCTCGTCATATACATTATACATTGCTTTGATAACTTCATCATTACCTCCTCTCGAGTCTCCTTTCAACTTTGATTCAACGTCGGTTGTACAGTCTGGTACTCTCATTTCAGGATTTAACAATGTCATGTATGGTATATCACTACCTCTCCATATAATTTGATTCGTAAGATCTCTCCATCCAATCGTATCATCATCTGCATCAGACTCATCATTTGTATTATCAGACTCATCATCGGTAGTATTTGACTTGGTCTTCTTACCCGGAGCATAATTGATATGTTCACCAAATATCAAACCCTGACTCTCTCTTCCATCACTTGTTACCATCTTCTTCGACTCGAGAAATTCACATATCTCATGATTCATCTGCCATTCCATCATACAACGTAAATGCAACCCAGGTGGGGGTGGCATAACAACCAAGCTAGGTAATATCGTACTATCCTTATATCCACTACCAAAATGTAAGATTGGTGCAAAGTTCTTACGTCTCATACAATATCCTGCTCGATTATAACATTCTTGGGATAAGCGAGGCGTGTCTGCTGTTGATACTAAGAACATTAAATCCTTCTTATCATTATTAGTACTTTGATCTCCAAATGATATACCAAATTTATGTGAATATCGGTTACGGAATGCATATATAATACCCTGCATAATATTAGTTATTTTGGTACATCCCAAGTCACATATTGGATTACTACCCTGTAATCCAGGTAGCATTACCACAAACTCATCACTAACTGCCGAATATTGTACCAATAACAACTCACGTGTAAAATGTGGTAATGTATTCATCAACTCCGTAATTGAATATGGTTTCATTGGTACCTTTACAATATCATTACCAACACTTGATGAGGAATAGAAGTACCCGTTTGTTAATTGTTTCTTAGCACGCCATAGTCTCATACGTTCACCTAGATTCTTTAAAAAGTTGGCATCATCTTGTTCAGCTTGTTGTTGTATTAATTGGATTTCCTCGGGTGACATTCTATATCCATCTTCGTTTAGTAATTCTGGCATTTCGGGGTAGGAACCGTCGGGGTTTTGTTGATAGTTTATATTATCTATACCTTGCATTTCCTGTGTAGTCATACCATTGACATTAGCATGGTTTTGATGTGTATCATGTGACATGCTTAGTAAGTTAGCTACAATAATCCCAGTAACAATAGCTAGTAATACTCTTGTACCATTTGTTATATTCTCTGACCATAAACCGCCACTACTATTACGACGATGTTGTCTAGCAGTATTGTTATTCCTATTAGAAGGGCGGATTAGATATCCACCAATCTTGGATTGTTTATAAGATTTTTCTAGGGCTGCAATGCGTGTTGCAACTGTTGATAGTATCACATTACTGTTAGTATTGTTGGTTACACTGACACCAGTTGATACGCTCACATTACTACTGCTGTTGGGTATCTGGGGTATAGTAGATGAAGTATTTGATATGAATGATTGACATTCCTCATCTCCGTTAGTTGTTTTGTTTGATGATTCATCGTCACTACCAAAGATACCAATTTTCTCTGGCGCTGTTGATGTGGATGATGAGGAGAATAGTAAAGGAGTCTTCATTATTTCAGATATACGATATCGAAGTGGCATTTATATGAATATTGTGAGCATATGGAGGAGGCGGCGGCAATCTATGACTACACGAGTAGTTGTGCTCTAGATCTCAAGGTCATTGCAATTGTCCGTTGCAAGAGTAAAATTGTCTTATGACCGCTACACAGGCACAAGGTTACAATCAAACATAGCACCCTATTACTAGGACTACGATCTCTCGACCTGGCGTATTACTGCGCCGCCCATAATATACAGTACTATGGTTATATTCAATAGACGGCAGCGGAGGCGGTGGCGCGCCGCTTTGATTGCAATACTTTGTATCACAGCAATCTCGATCAAAAGTATCTTGACTGAAGATACTTTTATCGACAATGAGTATGAGCTCGATACTGAATCAATGGACAATAACTTGCATAGAATACTATCCTACACGGCTAGTAATGGTGATACTATATTACATCCGAATCAAGTGGCAGAATTACAACAACAGCAGCAGGATACCTCACCACCATATCCACAACTCATTGCAACAAATCAAACATTACCACCCTATCATCTCAAGGACGCATTACAAATAGCACAATTATACGATCACACTTACCTCCTATTAGTATATGAACCAAATTCCGATACATTCTATGGATTATATCATAAGAATCATAAATGGACATCCGGGAATCATAAGTTATTAAATTCATTCAATGATATTACCTACATGTTGAGAAAGGCTTTTACTCAACGATTTGTTAAAGGGGAGAGTGATGAGTTGGTTATACCAATTAGTAGTGGTGATTTTCCTAGTATTAAGACAGTATGTTTAAATCATTTCAAACGTCAACTGGCTGATGACGTATCAACAACATCCTCTAGCCTGTCCTTACAAATAATAAATACATGTACTAATTCGAAAGCCCCAGTATTAAACTTTGGTTCTGTCTTCAACGAGGAGTCAATCATGCCTAATATGATTGCTATGCCAATGCCTGAACCACATCATTTGCCTTGTTTTCGAATGTGGGCCGATAAGCATCAAATTTGTGATGAGTTACAACCAAAACAATTCGTAGAAAGGAGAAGAAATACAGGAGAGTTATATAAGGGAAGAGGACAAAGTCATTATCAAATGGTATACGGTAAAGAGTATGGTATTGATTGGGATGATTTGATACCACAAGTTGTTTGGCGTGGTACAGACTTCTCTTATCTATCAAGGCATAATTCACTTCGTAAGATACAGTTTAATGATGAAGTGTTTACAAGTAAGGAAGCTGCCGTCGTGGAGTATCTCATGTCGGAGGAATCTTATAATACGTTACTACCCCGTTGGAAGGCTACAGTCTTGACAGCCGAGGCAGAAGTTAACACCAAGTCTGATGATGAGATACCCTGGGCCAATATGAAGTTCTCAAGCTATATCAATAGAGGGTCAAAGACTCGTACACAAGGAAGCAAGCAATACAAGAAGTGGGAAGATATAGATATGGCAACAGGAGAGTATCTTGGCAGTGAGCAACTACTTCATTACAAGTACCATATAGATCTGGGTGGTGGAGGAGGGACTACATGGTCTGGTACCATTATCAAGCTTGCTCTTCCTGGTTTGTTATTTCATCATGTCACTCCTGCCAAGGATTACATTCATGATTACATGAAGCCAATGGTGCACTATGTCCCCATCAAGGAAGATTTGTCTGACCTCAAGGAGAAGTTTGAGTGGGCCGAGTCTCATCCCGATGAAGCTAAGCAGATTGCCAATGAGGCAACCAAGTTAATGAGATATCTTACAAGTGAGGAAGGCTTTCGTGAAATGTATCAACAAAGGATTGTTGAGCCGTTGAAGATAGTTATAGATGCCTATCAACCGTTATCTGCAACCCATTTCCCAACCACTCATGCCGAAAGACTTCGTAATCCAAACAAGTCATCCTCTTGGAAGGATGTAAAGAAGGCAATAGCTCAGATTGAAGGCGAGGGCACTTTAAGACCTGTAATCGAGTGTGCCCACTCTATTAATGCTTGTATAACAACAGGAGTTAGAAATGTTGATCCTCATAGTACTTGGAGTACAATCCCCTTTCCAACAATACAAGGGTCTGATTTGAGAGCTCAGTTGCCTCCAGCAACTATATCTGAATTGTTGAAGGCAGCTGCTGAGGATAGAGCTTGACAGTAGTTAACTAAACCGAACTAACATAAATCTAAAATGTGTTAAACGTACATATCCCATATTCAAAGGACTCCATATTCGGCATGCCTCTGGAGATCTTAACATAAATCGAACCACCGTGCCAACCAAGTACAGTTCTAGAAAAGTTGACAAACATAAAGGCAAGTGGTGTGTTAGACAGTAGGTAGAGTGCAATAGTCAGTGCCAGCTCTGCCTTCACCAATACAAGATGGCACAGGCTCGAGACCATCTCTCTGGAAGCATATCAAGTCGCCAATACAGTCGCTATCGAGGTCACAATCACCCTGACACAAGCCATATCCACTACCACCATTTCCTATACGGTTTAGTAGGTTGGGAATTGGCTTGACACAGTAATCATTCCCATTCCTCTCCTGTCCTACACAACCAGGTACTGATGTAGGGATAGTGCCAGTTGTCTGAAAGCAGATCAAATCTCCAGAACACTCCTCGTTCGAATCGCAATCAGCCTCGCACTCTTTCAATGGGAATCTATTGGCAGGCTCTCCATTATTTCCAGCTTCAACAAGAGGTAACAAAACACTTACCTCAGGTGTTGGTTCGGCAGTAGGCTGTATCAAAGTTGACAGATAAAATCAAGAGAGTTAGATAAAAGCAAAGGAAACATATCTTGCATCACAGACGATATATGCTCACCTCATTCGTCGGCGCAAGAGTCGTCGGCTCAAGTGTTGGCTTGGGAGATGGAGCTTCAGTTTGGATAGGTGAAGAGGTTGGTTGATCTGTATTACTTGGTGATTTGCTTGGTGCTTGGGAAGGACTTGATGACGGTGCGGATGATGGTTCACGAGACGGGCTCGTTGAGGGCGAAGATGTTGGCCTAGGTGTCGGCATTTCAGTTCCTTCGATATCCAAGAAGACGGCAGAGAAAACCCCTTCGTTGTCACTAGTATCTTTGCCCACGATATAGATTGTATGTCTCCCAGGTGACAAGCCAGTAGTATCTAGTGTGTACTGTACAGCTTCTCGCTTCGAGTCATACGAGTTATCAATGGCCTTCATTTGAAATCCAGTACTACCAATACTTTTCCAAGGCGCAGTGTCGACATACAACATAGCAGAAGCAATATTCTGAGTTGGTTGTGTAGGCTCATTATTACTGTTGCCTTGATTGTATCTTGTATCATCAACCTCTGCATTGATGGTAACTAAGCCACCTGCCTTTGCAACAATATTTCCACCACTGATGCTCACATCAGGGCCGAAAGGAAGTTTATATGGTAGTCGAGAAGCTTTGGCTGCATACAGAAGGCTCAGTATGTTATCAGGCAAAATCTTGTTCACAAAGCCTGAACTTCCACTACAAGATTGGAAGAAGGATGTGCCTAGCTCATATGTAAGATGGGCAGCCCCATACTTTCCATACCAAGTATCACCTGTAGTGCCGGCGGTGACATATAGACTCGTAGATTGCTGTGGTTTGTAACCATTGGAATGTGCTAGTTTTCGCCCCAGTGCTATAAACTGGGCATCATTTCCAGACTTGTCTTTGATGATGGACAGTATGTTCCTGGACGACATATATTCACAGAGTTGTAGTAGCTCTCAGGTATGTTCCTCTGATTACCCCAGCCCAGCGAATCAATGTAGTTCATGATGTTTTTCATTTCAATTTCCGAACCAGCGCTTGCGCCTCGGTATGTCTCTGAAGTACAAGAACTACTTGCTCCCTCGCCCCCCCACCCATATGGCCAATTGCGGTTCAAGTCAACACCATAATTCCTACTACAACTACGATTGTTGGTATTCTTACGCCACATTTGTCCTGCTTCAGCCATCTTCCTTCCATCGGGATTTGCTTGTAAGATTAGATGCACTTCTTGATGATCAAGCAATGTTGTAATCTCAGCATCGTTGCCATACCCTTGAACCAACTTCTCGGCAAAACGAGTACATAGTTCTGCTGGTGCATACTCTCGTGCATGGATACTACAAGTAGCAAACATGATGGGCTTTTTGATATTAGTATTTGCTGCTTTGTTTGTCAGTTTCAATACCTTCATTCTATATCCAGCCTTCCCATTGTTTTGTGTCCTATCCCAAGATGGTCCGATATCAATCCATTCGGCAATATCGGGATGTGTAGCCTCGATAAGTTCAGCAGTAGCATATGTTTCCTCAACGGTACGATAACATGAGTATCCTGATATACCTCTGAATGACATGAGTGTACCATCGGCCTTCTCCAACGCTTCTCCTTCTTCTTCAATAGATGAAGGTTGTTGAACAACATTTGTTGCTTCTTCCAATTCGGCAGTAGTTGCTTCGTCAATTGTATAGGATACTCCCTCGGCATCGAACTGAGTTAGATCGTCATCATTCACAAGTGCAGTAATCGTCATCGTCTCCGCAGATGCTTCGAGTATATCATACTCATTAGCGTAAAGTTGAAACTCAGATTCGTCATTGATATCTATAATAGCTACAATCGGAGGAGTGTTGGTATATTCTAATGTAATATTGGTAGCAGGTTGAATACTATCTCCCCTCAACGACCTAGTTGAATAGGGTTTATTGTTCTGCTGAGCCACTGCTTGGATAACGAGTACCCCAACAGCAACGAGCACTTGAGATGAGAACATGAATGTAAATGTTATGATGACTTGAAATAGTTGAATACAGTGAAGTTCATTCAATGTTGAGAGGTTGTCAACATGCAAAGTATGGCATATCTTGGCTATGTACAAACTAATACTAGAGTTGGAGTTGAATGCATGCAATCATCACTCACTCACTCGAATGGCGGTTGTGAGAAAAGTCAGGGAGAAAAAGGATACCATTTTACTGGCAGGCGGTATCCTTTATCTACGACGAAAATTGGCTGGTGACCATTTGACCTTGTGTATAGAGATCAATTAAGTATCAATAGAGAGTCTGATTCATTGGTTGATGTGTATTATATCCAACTTTGCGTACTGCACTCTATTGATATTCGGGTATACTACCTAATACACAAATTTCGGTGGAAAAGTTTAGAAATACTCGCAGGGGCAGTTTATATTGTTTGTTTGATATTGACATAATTACCATTAAATATTGCAACATTTCTGTGTTTTGTATTGTTTATTGTTCAAAGATGCGCTCTTCCGAACCTGCGAATAATCCCCACTTATTCCCCTTTTCGTTAGTTAATAAATTAATTACTCCAGATTCTACCTTCTTCCAGGCCCACGAGATCCTCCTCTCATTCCACCTCCTCTTCCACGACCCCTTCCTCTGCCAGCTGGTCCAACAGGTGCTGACTTTTGTACATTCTATTTGACGATAACAGCAGTAGATCAAATAAGTGTATGAGTATAAAACAAAACACTATCATGTACACAAAAAATGATTGCAATCCAAGTACAAACATTTCTAAACAAAACACGCATACCTTTGTAGAATCTTCTACCAATAACGCATCCAAATTTAATCCATCAGGCAATAACCATGCCCTAACAGTACTACCCCTAACACTAAGTGTTGCATAACTAACAGGATTTTTACCCCGTACTGTCATCTTAGCTTTCTTTAAATGTGCATTCATTGTGGCATCAACACCCACGACGGTACCAGATATCACTGTGCCATTTTTAAGTTCAATTGTAACTTGTTCTCTGTTTAGTTTCTGGAGGAATTTAACGAGCTTCATGATACTATTTTATTTTGTGTGGTGAAGTTTTTGTTGAGTGATGTAGTATGTAATGAATATGATATATAATACGCACGCCACCGAAGATAAATAAAGAGTGGTATTTAATGACAATATAGGGTATATCTGTGGCAAATAGAACAGTTTAATGGGCGTATGTGTTGTATAGCCTATTGCACACTGCACAGTAAAGAATAGATAGAAGAAGTTCCTTTAGTTTAAAGGGGGTCAATAAAAGGATACCACCGCCCCCGAGCGATGGTATCCTTTTATGAGAGTGTAATTACGGGCAATAAGAAAGTTAAAGTATTGGCGGGTTTGCAATATACAGAGTAAACAATTCTCCTTACTACTATCAACTCGTTTTCCTATTATAGTCCACGTTGCTCTTTGTAATTTAATTTGGTCGGTACCAAGTTTATGGTTTTCGAAGCGTAATATCACAAATCACAAGCACTAAGCAACTAAGCAACACTCAAAATTAATAGCAAGGTCAGCCCTTATTAAACAAATTGTACGTACTACATGATATTGGTTCATATTATTGAGACATAACATCATTGAGGGAGAAACATATCACTACTGATTTGTATAACACAATCATAATTCAGTTAGTAAAGACAGTACACTTTATTTTTATCATGGCATTACCAACAACATTACACTTGAAATATAAAACAGTTTGGAAGATTGATAATCCCAAAGTAGCTAGTGATGCCTTGGAATTATGGAAATCTCTTGATATTTTACCTGCTGGTCAAGAAGAGGATAGATTGAAGTCACTTTGTGTAGTGGCATATCATGGCAGTGAACTCGCTGCAGTATCTACAATCGGGATCGAATACTTTAATAATGTCCAAGCAAAAGCTGCGTGGTTTAGATGTTGTGTCAAAGAGGAATATAGAAGAAGTGGAATAGCTACTGAACTTGCAGCTCGTTGTAAGGCGGTGATGGAGAATTGGAGTAAAGAACATCCCAGAGAAAAGGTGTTAGGATTTGGTACTGTTGTAGAATCTCCAAACTTGACAAGTATGACCAAACGACCAATATGGCCTAGAACCGGTATGATTCTTGTTGGACATGACAAACGCGGATTGCAGATTAGATTTGTTTGGTTTGATCATGCGCGGTTAACCTCTTTTGGAGATGAATTGCCTTCATAACTGTAGGTGTAATCATGAAATTAATGTAAAGTCTTCAAACAATATTATGTTACATCAGATATTCTATTATACACTTATCATCTCATCTTCTCATGCCAAAGGCTGCCCGACGGTCTTATCGTGAGCAGTAAAATGTATATCGTTGACCAAACGCGTACAGTCGTGATGATGAAAGCCGCCACATTCTAGAATCGGTCTCAATACGTCAGGTTCCATGAGCTGTGACATGACCTCTCTCCAATCACTGCCTTGCTCCAATGGTTGATAAGCCTCTACGACACGTTGCAATGGCCATTCATAATACTGATGAAACATCCAATCAAGTCCGCCAGGTGTTCCCAAACTCTTTGCAAACTCTGTAGCCTTTTCTGCGATGCGTCTAGCCATTAGAGGGTGTGATTCCGCCCACTCAAATTTGTCTTTGAGATCACTCAAATTCTCCTTGACTGGTACAAAATGAACCCACGGCTGTAATGCGTCATGAAAGTAGTCTTTTGTAGGTGTTCTATGATGGAATAATAAACCAGGCAGCGCTAGTTTCTCAATGGTACCGCTCCAGGTTGTTCCGCCTCCTCCGCCTATATCTATATGATATTTGTACTGTCCTAGAACTTCAAGTGACATACCCTCCCCAGCAGCAGGAATGCCATACTCTTCAAACTGTTGATAGTATGGGATCTCTGTTGTTGCAGTCTTTGACGCGCCAATCTGACCACCGCCAATGTCTTCGCCATTGTACATGGATCCTGCAAACTTTATATTACACCACGGTATTACATTCTCTCCCTCCATTTGCTCAGCTTCCCTCTCTGCCTCGGCTGTCCATACAACTCCCTTCCATCGAGGTATCAATTCATCATATATTTCTCGCATAGCTTTCGTTGCAGATATCTTCTTATCAGATTTGTCAGATAGATCAATTTGACTTGCAATATCTAAATCAAACTGTGGCTTGCGTAATTCTGGACGCATCTTATGCAGAAAACTAAAATCTGTTCCACGCCATACAACTTGAGGTATAAGCTCTTCAAATGACAAACCAATGTTCTCAGGATAGACCAATCCATGTGGGTTCGTGATTTCATCTCGTTGGAGGTAGAATGGACAAACGACTTTGTGTTGTAACCAATAATGATAACAACCGAGATGATTATGTTGAGGCATGGGCATTGCAACCATTGTTGGTATAATTGGCCGTTTGAAGGCACTACCAAACTGAAGTATTGGTGAAAGATCTTGTTTAATACAATCTTTTCGTTGATGCTTGATACAGTCAGTGAATTCTATACCAGGATAATCAGCCGAGGTGACGGCTAATGCAAATTCAGGTTGGTCACTATTAAACCTATCTGGGTATAACAATCGTAATGAATTGGCCAATACTTTGAATGATTTCACTAACTTGTGACATGCTGCTACCCATCTCATCGAATTTGGATAATGTAGAAGAAACTTATCTGGAAGATGCGCGTTATCACGATTATGATGTCGAAAAAGAGATGATCATAACATATGTTAGTACATGCGGTTTAAAGGCAGTCAAATAAAGGCAAACTAAGTTCAAATGAAGTTGCAAAATCACCAAGACTTCATATGAACACACTATAACACAGGACAAAATGATACAAATGCGGACTTTCCTGATTTTGGATCATATACCAATACACCGAGAGTAGTTTTGAAGTATGGTACAGTTTGCAATACTTGTTCAAATGTAAAGACTGGTAATGGTTCTGGCGGCGGTACTGCCATCTGTTGTACTTCCTCTTGTGGTATTATACTTTCAGATTCTTCCTCTTCATCTTCTTCACTCAATGCCTTTCTTAATAACTTTGATTCAACAGGATGATGACATGAGATAGTACATGATATAAGAAGAAGAAGAATAAATGTTTGGTAAATGTTCATTTTATGTTATTCTCCTCTTGACATAGGTATATAATGAAGTAGACAAGCTACATAACATATTATGGGGAGGTCATTGATTTTTTTTACAAGTCGGAGATTATTCACGCGGTATCCTTTTAGTTTGCCATTTCAGCATTTTGCTTGCAAATCAGAACAACTCGATGAGGAGAGTAGCGTCGCCACAAAGCTTTATACCTCATTGAATTACTGATATACTCTTGATAATATCCTCCAAACAATCTGGTGTTAATAGATACGCTCTGAAGAGTTCAGTTAGGTATCTTTACAGATTTTTTTCTCATCTTCCATCCCATCATCTCCCCACATATATAACATCTCCCCCCCATACTATTTCTCCGAAACAGTGGGGTATATATTCAGTTGTAGTAGAGAGTGCTCGTAGTGATCTAATAGAAAGATACGATCGCATATATAAGTTTATAATACCAACAAATCGAGATAGATCTATCGACTCCGAGAACGATAAAAGATAACATGACACAATCAAAGATGAAAAAGTATGTCGGCATACTTATCATCTTTGCATTTGTGGTCACAACGATAAGATTAGCAACATCAGTTGAGGATTGGGGAATGTCAAATGCAACAAATCGACGTCTAGACGTATCGATTCATCCAATGAGAGACTTGTCAAATCAATCAGAAACATTAGTAGAACGATCATTGCGTGGAGTAGTCAAGAGAACTGAAAATAATCAACTGACATCTTCAATTGCTCTCAGACGAGTATTCAATCGTATAGTCCATACAAGAATGGAAAAACGTGCAGAGATGTTGGAAGATAAGATACCAGAGTCGTCACTAATGTCAGATGAAGAGAAACGACACTTGCAAGATTTAAACTCTCATCCAGTGAAAGAGATTGCAAAACAGAGTGATACTATTATCCATCGAACATATGATGGTCTTGTAAATGAAGGATATGATCCTACATCTGATAAGTTTAGTATCAAACTAAAGCATAAGATAGCTAGAAGAATGGCAAAGCGAGCACAAATTTTGGAGAAAAAGATGGAATAGAAAATATGTTTTACATAGTTTAAATGTATTGTACACTTCCCACTTTATGATGCTTGTCAGTATCCTCCACTCCAGAAAAAATGAAAGTGTTCACAAGAACCCATAATATATAAAATAACAAGAATCAAATCTAAGGAACAGAATGATAGTATACCTCCACGTTTTGGTGATACATTGTCGAACAGCCAGTTCGATTGACTTTGTTGGAGTGGCGGCTATGAAAGTAAGACCAGCATTGTCTATAAAGTGGCTGAGAGTGTTACTGAACTTGTTATATACCCATTCAATGCCAATCATCTACCATTGTAGCACCCGCAGCTGCTAAAGTCCCACTTGATGACAAAACATGTCCAAATCAATTTGGATTGATTTCCAAGTGATTTTTGCCATGAATGAAACCTGCCTACAAGTGGCTGTAAAAGATGGATTGAGGGCCTTACAATCATGCTGGGAGTGTTCATCACTTTGTTATATACTTATACAATGCCAACCAACTACTACTGTAGCAAGCCTACATCTCTGAGGTGCCACTTGATGGCCAAATGTTGCCTGAAAGTCTGCAGAAATCGGAATCTGAGGTGAGAATTCTGCCATCATGTGGCTGTAAAAGTATGACAGAGGGCCCTAGAATCATGCTGGGAGTGTTCATCACTTTGTTATATACTTATACAATGCCAATCAACTACTACTGTAGCAAGCCTACATCTCTGAGGTGCCACTTGATGGCCAAATGTTGCCTGAAAGTTTGCAGAAATCGGATTCTGAGGCGAGAATT
>Ga0214481_100645_pt1 | contig 16997 bp, 9 predicted proteins | sample M1_20Mar14CPVII9_4_FD_165057 | JGI IMG/M metagenome (GOLD analysis project Ga0214481, IMG submission 165057) | Marine eukaryotic communities from Monterey Bay, California, United States - M1_20Mar14CPVII9sort6BwellG10 | ecosystem: Environmental > Aquatic > Marine > Unclassified | place: USA...
AACTAAAGTGTGCTATTGGTGCAGTACGGAGTGAGGTTGTGGTTGATGAGGAGTTGTGATTGTAGAGTGCACCACTGCCGATTGATGAGGGTGGTAATTTTGTTGTAGATGACATTGTGGTTTGTATTAGGATGTATTGCTGGGTATTTAGGGGAATTGGAGTCTTCTAATAGCGGCGTATTTGACAACACTAGTTATAGCACCTCTAGTAATTGTCAGCGTTGATTTGAGTTGGATTAATGGATTTGCAATGGTCTGTCCGTCGAAAAGGAGAGGGGAGAGAAAGTGATGGAAGAGGCGACAACTTTAGGAACCTCTTTAGACCTCCTAGAGATATTCGATATGCAAAACAACACACTGTTTGCCTAGGCTAATAAAGGTGTGTATTAGAAACATAAGAGTGTATATCGGCTTATATTGAAGGCTAGGAGGGTATCGTGGTTCACAAAAGAGTTTCTAATGCACGTTAAGATCCCGATGCGTAGTTCATAGTGGTCTTTGACAATAAAATAGAGTATTACTATCTTATTTGTTTGGGTAGTGCATTGGTATCATAACCCAACTCTTTTTAAGCAGCTGAGATATAACTCAATGGTCCTACATATTCAATTCCAAACTTCTAACTTCATCTCTCCCCCCTCCCCACCCCCAAGAAGAACAATCTAAACTCACTCATACAAACAACTAAACCCCATTCTTCTTCTACTTAAATACTAAGATTCAAAGACAAACCCAAGTTACCCGGTCCAACACCATTAGTAAATCCATTAGGTCCCAACATCGGTGCATACTCATCAGGTACACAACTTAACTGAACATTAGCACGTCCCTGTTGATAACTCCCCTGTAAATTAAAATTCGTATCAGGTACCCTATAAGCAACACCAACATTCCAGGGCGAACTCTGTCCATACAATTGTTGTTGTAACTGTTGTATCATTTGTTGTTGATGTTGTAAGAATTGCATAGCGGTAGATTGTTGTTGTGAGGACTTTACTTGTGTTTCGGTTAATTTTTTAGTTGTTGAGGCAAAGTCTGACATGATGGATTGTAATGCGGACCGTTCGGAATCATATGTCCAAGAGGAAGATTGACGTGTGGCAGATTCCGCGGCACGTAGGAATTGTGCATCAGCGGCAAGCATGGCCTCATAGTCGGATGAGTCGGATGCCTTGGCAGCTGATTTGTAGGATGTTAATGCCTCCTCACGTAGTAATGATAATTGACGTAGGTATAATACCTGTAGTGGAGCATCTAAACTTGATTCAAGTTCTTCAAGTTTGCGTGTGTAGGCAGATTTGGCAGAAGAACCGTCCTCATCGGAGGGTGCTGACTTTGCAAATTCTTCAATTGCGGAGGTACATATTTCATCAGCTTTTGATCCAAAGTCTTCTATGGTTGAACCCTCATCGAATATCTTACGACGTGCCTCTTCAATCTATAATGATAATTATTATTGATGTGTTGTAATAATTATGGGATGTGATGTGCACATGATATGTGAGACATTTGTGTACAAGAGATGTACTGTCATGCAAACTTTGCAATATAAATATATCACATAGTCCAATACTTACCTTTCTTGAAGCCTTTTCAATAGCACTACACTTGGCAGATTCATACTTTGTTTCATATTCATTGGCACCTCCACGTATTGAGAGGATGAACGATGATGGAGTATTGTTGTTGATAACTCCGCCATTAACTCTATTGATACCGCCGCCGCGACGATTAGTCCATGCAGAAGCACTACCACTAAGGGTAGATATGGTTGCTAGAGAGAAGATGCAATTCCTCATGGTTTAATATATTGATGATATGCTAATAGTTGTTTTGGCGGCAGTGGAAGGGACAAAATATACCGGGTCGCAAGTCGCAGTCCACAAAATGGCTGTGTGTATCTTTTGAATTTTGAAAGATGAAAGATGTCAACAATCTACAGAGTTCTGATAGCATAACAGCTCATTAATCGGCAGCGGCAACCCCAGATACAGTAAAGCTCAGTATATATATAAACAATCGGCGTCGGCAGTAGGAGGCACATCCATCGGCAGTGGCATCGAAATTCCCTAATACCCACAAGAGGTGCACTTACTGCAAAAACGATCAGAACTGTATGATGAATTCAACAATATCAAAGATCTTGAACACTCTACTCCTAATCCAATCAATAGTATTGCAATGTGAATCATTCTCAGTATCAGAACAACGAGTCTTCGTAGGAACACCTACTAAAACAACTAATAGAATTGTCTCGGACTTGATGACATCTCAGCCGAATCTATTTACTTTATCACCGCATACACCAGTGGATGAGGCAATTGCAACACTATTGCAAGCTGGCGTATCTGGTGCACCGGTTGTTGAAAGGTTGAAGAATGTAGATTCTGATAGAGTTGATTGTCGTTTGGGTAAGTTTGTTGAAAAGTATGTTCTGTCGTTTCTTCATTCATATGTTCATTAACTTGCTCAATTTTTATATGCTCTATTGCAGTTGGGTTTGTAAGTTCATTTGACTTCTTACCACGTGAGGAAAGTGGTACATTAGTACAGCTGGGTGAAGTCGAGGACTCGGAGACAGCCCGTAGGATGTAAGTGTATGTTATGATTGTTGCTCAAATCTAAGTGAAAGTTTTGCTCACATCTTGTGACGAATTCTATATAGTTTGGGACAATGTGTGCAAGATGTCATGACCCGTGATCCTGTTACTGTTACTACGAATGATTTGATGAAAGTGGCCGCCGAGACCATGTGAGTTTGTTTCGTTTTTATATCTATTGTTGATATCTTCCTGTCGTATGTCTCTAACAGCACATCATGCTCTATTCGGTATCGTATCTTTTCTCAGGGCAAAGCATAGGTGAGTATAAGAACATTATATCTGTATGTTGTTTGTGTGTATATCTATAGCTAACTTTTTATGTTTGCATAGGTTACATGCACTTCCCGTAGTAGATGCAAACCAGGGAAATCTCGTAGGCATTATTACAGCAAAGGATGTAATGCGAGACGTTATTAGAACAGCCGCACATGCCTTACCATCGGAGAATTCATTCTCTCAATCGATGGCTGATTTCCCCGGAGACCTTGCTGCTTGAGATTAGTTTGTTAAAAACAATGAAAGTGATAGTGTGAACAGAGTTTAGGTCGAGGGCTGTCCGAGATTAGAAGGTTATTGCATATTTGAAAGACTGCAAGGATTTTTGATATGAACCCCTGCTGCAAGGTAATACCTAAATGTTAAGAGATTATTAGAGGAAACAGCACAACTTGCAACTATACTTATAACTTAGAAAATGTTGATGCATATCCAAGAAGTATGGGAGCAACCTGCTTCCTACTTCCCTTGCCATTTCCCTGTTTGAAGACACGAATGTGAGGAATCTCACTACTTGCTCCTTTGTCGACCACACACTCACTCCTCTCGGAGATCTCCAAAAATGCAGCATCTGGGTGATTCAGTAAGTAATCTGCAAACGAGTCTACAATCTTTGGATCGTTGCCAGTCAACAACAGCTCTCTGTTTGGCTTGCCATCCTGAAAGTTTAATGCCATTATACCAAACAAATCTACTCCACTTGATGTCATGTATGATGTCAAATCATCTATAAAGTTGTCCTTGACGAGAAGACTATCCATACTGAGAAGAACGGATGATAAACCGATTGATGATACCGATAGTGAGGATGACTGTTCGGGTACTATGAACCTCTTGTAATCAATTCTCAGGCAATCATTTACCGACAACACTGACCACAATTTAGGATCGTTCTTAGCATTACTTAATGTCTCAAACAAAGCTGTTCTATCAGGTTTGCAGTTACCATCGTCAATGTTAGGAAATATTTTCTTCATTATAGTTTCATCAACAAGTGAAGGAGGTGTAGTCTTGAGTTTGTCACAATATGTTGTCCAATCAGTATGTTGTAATAAAAGTTGTATTGCCTCTTCATCTCGTGCTGTGCCCTTTCCTGCTTCTGGTAGCATGTTCACACTATCTAATAGTATAACGCCTAGCAGTAAGAGACCAAGACTTGCATCAATTGGTCTATTATTCTGATTCTGGAATAATCTTTCTGTAATCAATGTACAAGTCGATGCAACAGTTGCTACTCCGTTCTCGTATGCAATTGAGCGTTTCTCTGCACCAACAACCTGTTCATGACTATTTTCATCTTCATGATGATCCACAATCTCAGTGACCATTGAAGATAGATGGGATAATGATGATCTAATACGATTGTGATCTACTAGTGTTAATGTTGCTTTGCTAGTTGTTGATAATGTTGATGGTAGTAGATGACGAGTAACCAAATCATCGTCAATATAAAGTAAATCATCTAAATTAGTAATACCAGCTAAATCAAGTAAGAGCATAACATCCCTTCTTAGTGATATATCTGCACGAGGTACACTAACAATTGGTAGAACTATCGTCTCTTCAATATCTTCATTCTTTAGATGTTGTTGCTGTTGGATATATGACAGGGCAAGTGCAGATATGATCGAATCAGCATCTCCTGCTTCATTACCCATTATTAAATGTACTTTTGAATCATTATCAATAGCATATCTAGCTGCATCGTTTGTATTGAGGTATGATATAAAGTTATCATTTGTATGTGATGAAGATGATAGAGACATTGCAGTTGTCGATAGTATACTTCGTATTGGCTGTTTCTTATATAAACTATTGAAACTATTAAATGCCGTCGTTAATCTCCTCCCTGTCGACGGTACCAATGATAAACCACACAACAAAGATGGTCTGTTAGATCGAAGTGATGATGTTTTAAAGATCGACCTCGAGATACCGCGTGAGAATGCGGTCGCCGTAGCCCACAGAATGATGATGATACTAATAGAGAACAGAAAGGCAAGTATAGGCGAGAGGCTCTGCTTTTGTCTACGACGCATCTGCATCATATCAATTCAACCCACATCCACTGGCAGAATGGCAAACTTGGCTAAACTCTCATAAAACGTCACATTTTTTCATGCCACCAATTGAAGAGTGGTATCCTACTTACTGCTAGAAACCGCTAAGTACGATAATTCAAACTCAAGCCAAACAAGTTGATAATAAGTATGTCGTCAATATCAACGCTATCCACTGCCGCTACAACAACCTCATCACCATGTAGAGCTTCTCTAACTCGTATACAAAATGCACAAAAGAAGTGGGAGGAGCATCGACAACGGAGGTTAGAATTGCTTAATGAAAATGAGGATGATAATATTAGTGATGATGCACCGTCAAAAGCAAAGGAGGCTTTATCTAATAAAGAGGAGAAAACAGCAACAGTAGTACCAACTGCAGCAGTAAATAGAAGAGATATTATAAAAGCAAATAGGTCCAAGACGGGTAGTACCAAAAACAATACACAGCAAACATCTACTACAACAAAAAGCAATCCATTTGCTAACATCAACTTTGCAGCAACTGCAACTACAAAACCAACATTCTCCTTTTCTACCAATAATACTGATACTACTACTAGCAGCGGAGATACTAAACCATCATTTTCATTTGCCAATACAAGTATCAATACTGAAGACACAAAGAAAGATATCAATAGCTCATCTACTAATACAGATGTGAAAACTGAAACAAAACCAAGCAAAAACTCAACTAGTTATCCACCAATATCAACATCAGCTCCCAAACCATTTAGTTTTCATAAAGAGGATACTAAAGGATCAGAAAAGAATAAGACTTCTGAAGTAGCAGCAGCATTTCCACCCATGTCTAAAGCGGCACCAAAGAATCCATTCGGTAATGTATCACAGAGTAAGCCGACAACTTCTAGTAATAACAGTGCTGCCGCTTTTCCTCCCATGTCTAAAGCGGCACCGAAACCATTTGGAGCCGCGACAAAGAAGGAAGAGAATAAGACATCTTCAACATCAAGCAGTGCGGCATTTCCTCTCTTGTCTAAAGCTGCTCCGTCACCCTTTAGTGCATTTTCAAAGAAGGACGAGAGTAAGACAACATCAACATCGAGTAGTGCCTTCCCACCCATATCAATGCAGAACCTACCTAAACCATTTAGTATGAGTAGACCTCTAGGTGATTCCAGCAGCAGCGCTGCCTTTCCTCCCATGTCGAAAGCTGCTCCTAAACCATTTGGCCAGAGTAAGCCTGACAAACAAGAGAGTAAACCTAACCCCTTTGCAATTAAATCAGATGAACCCCCTACCTTCTCATTTGCTGGTAGCAGCAGTAATCCGGGAAGTAATGCAAACAAGAATATCTTTGGAAGTACAAGTGCTTTTGGAAGCAATAATGCCTTTGGCGATGGCACAACTAGTACGGGATTTGGGAGCTTCACTCCGTCTACAACTCCATCTCCATTTGGTAGCACAGCAGCTAGCTCAACAACTCCATCCCCATTTGGTACTAATGCAGCATCAGCAAACAAGAGTTCAATATTTAGTGGCTTTGGGTCAAAGACTCAAGAACCACAGAGCAGTGGTGATATTGATTACAAAGCAAAGCTAACAGAGTTCTATAAAGAACACAACCCTGACAAACTATCATCAGTACAATCCAACCTTGACAAGTATAAGGGTAAAGAAGATGAGTTGTTCCGAAAGTTATATCAAAAGTATGGTCTTAATGCAGAGGGTAAGAAGGAAGTTTGCCCATATATTGAACCGGGAGGAGATGGACCGAGGGTGTACATGGACTTGTCACTTGGTGGGAAGGCAATGGGTAGGATTGTTATGAAGTTGTATTCTGATAAGACACCAATCACGGCCGAGAACTTTCGAGCTCTGTGTACTGGATATACTGCAAACAATCAAAAGGTAAACAAGACCTATGTGCAGAATCAGTTTCATAGAATTGTACCAGGAATGTGTTTTCAAGGAGGAGATATTACCAAGGGTGACGGTACTGGAGGTAGAAGTATTTATCCACCAAATGATCCGAATGTCGGCACTGATGCTTGGGGAAAGTTTCAGGATGAAAAACCCTTTATGAAACACTCGCGGCGGGGCTTACTATCAATGGCAAACGCCGGTGCAAATCAGAACAGTTCTCAATTCTTTATCACAATGAAACCATTACCTTACTTAAATGGAAAGCACGTAATCTTCGGCGAGGTATTAGAGCCACAAGATAATGATCACTCTGAACTGGGGGGAGGTATGAAGGTACTTGATAGCATAATGGAGGCAGTAGAAGTTAACCCAAAGAATCATCGACCGAAGGATGAGTGTAGGGTGGTAATTGAAGCTTGTGGACAATTATAACACTTAAATTAATCCATCACGCTTTTCAAGAAGGGAATATAGTTAATACCTTGATTCAAATAGTCATGTATTACCCTGCGATATCATTAAGTCTACTAAAATCACAAAAGATCAAAAGATACATAAATAGATCACACTGACTTCTTGGTAAAAGTTCTTGATTATGCCATTCTCTCTATTTATCTTTTCTTTCTGTCTTTCTGCAACAACCAAACAAGCTCTAAATATTCTTTCAGAACAGTTGTGTCAGTGTCATACCCCTACAAAATCACTGCGGTTGCAATATCCAACCTCTGGTTGCACAACCACAATGCACTATAATCCCAACCCCACCCCAAAATATATCATACAATCCTTAAACTAAAAAGAATAAATCTCTCTACATTCCCTTTAAACCAAATTGTCCCTTATATTCCTCTAATGCCATCCTTTTCAATTCAGGATCAACCATACCACTTTGTGGATCAGTACCAAGTGGTCGACGGAATAATAAAATATGTGGCTCAGGTCGATGAATCGCGTAATGTTGCCATCCACGAGACTGTTGTACACCAATGGAACGCCATTCATTCTCGGATAGTAAACGTGTCTTTGGTAATGTTTTTGCTAATTCTTTTGGTAGGATTACATGCCTTTACATTGTTGGTGGTGTATAGTATAATTTGTAGGTTTGTAGGGTTGCGTATATGGTAATAGTTGATTGAAGTAAAGAAGAAAGCAACAGAACAAGAAAGTTAGCAAGTATGTAAAAAGCTGATGTATCGATGTAAAATGATGCCGCCAATAAATCTTTTCCTACCACAAATGATACCAAAACTAGACTACATAAAGCAGCAATGTCATAAATCTAATCTGGTATACCTGCCATATACCATAGAGGATATACTATGATGTACTAACACGGTGCACCCAAATCAATAATTCCGTTATTTTTTCTTAACCATATAAACTCACCTATATTCATTCTCTTCATCGGCATATTTTTCACTGTATTCAATTCTTGAACTACTCATTGTTATTGTACTGGTGTATATCTATATGAGGTAAAAGGAATAGACGGTTGGTAGGGGGCGGCAATAGAAGGAAGAGTTGTTGTGTTGTATTTGTTAGTTGTTTTCATGCAAAGAAAAGAAACTCCTTTTAGGATACCTCGCGGTATCCTTCATTCTTCATAAAAAGAGGAAGTACCCTAGCTAGTAACAAAGGCGCTTATTGTAATGGCCGTGGTATCAGAATGAAGCACTATCGTATACCAACAATAACGACTTCACATCAGTTTTTAACGGTCTTTCTATTGGTGGTCTTAAAACTGAGGAAGTCACAGTAGTTATCGTATAAAATCGATTTGTTCCTACTTCCTTGCTGTGATTGTAAAAGTTTCGCATCATGCCAAAACATAAGAGAACAAAAGCTAAACGAGCCCGTACTAATGAGAAACTTGATAAAAGTGGGTCACCATCTGATGAAGAGGAAGATACAACTGACAACAAAACCGAAGCTTCCAAAATTGAACCACCCATCAGAGATGGTCGTTCAGTTGACTTTCCAGTTTCCAATTTACATGATCATTTAGTATGCAAACTCTGCACAGGGTATTTTCGTGATGCACATACCCTTGTAGATTGTCTACATACATACTGCAAGAGTTGTTTAATACTATTCTTTCAACAAAAAGGATTGAGATGTTGTCCTACTTGCAATACAAAACTTAGTCCTGATCCATTTTTCATGGGAGAACTAATGCCAGATAGAACATTACAATCTATTGTTGATAAGACATTTCCATTCATGAAAACAAAGGATGAAGAGGATGAAAAACAGTTCTATATATCACGAGGTATTGATATAAAACCAGAATATGCAAATGAAGAGCAAAGAGGGAGGAAGATTAGTGCTGGTAGTATGAGAAGCAAGGCAATCGATTTAGACAAAATGATTGAAATACAATTAGATGCTGATTCAAGTCCTCCAAACAAATGTCAACAATTACCTGAACTGAAGTGCCCGCTAATATATCTATCCAGTCAGACAAAAATTGGTACAATCAAGTTGTACCTGATTAAAAAGTTGGGATTATCAGATACAACTGCTCATTCAAACATACAAATATTTTGCAATGGTATACCTTTGGGAGATGAGAGCACTTTAATGTTCATAGTTAGAACGATCTGGATAACTCCGAATACGATGTTAATATTGAAGTACCGATTAGAGGCAGAAGACTCGCCAAGGAAGAAAAGAAAACAGAACAGCAGTGCGATTGCTCAGGCGTCTGCACCTTAGGTCAGAGTTATTGACTGCTTAGTATAAAAGATATACTTTACAAGAAGTGGGCTTAATCTAATCAAATTCCTAACTTAAACTATACAAAACAAAACAAAACTGGTTGCCACTAGTGTCATCAATGATAGAGATGCACTCGATGCAGAGCTGAGAGAATCAGGTTCTGCTTGTCCTGCACAGAATCCATAGCCATTAAACGACCCAACCTTGGTACAATCTATATCCATTTTAAGAATAGCTTGCTTCATAGCACGATGAACTCTAGCGGAATTGTTTGAATTCTTGTCATCGTCTTGACCAGGGAAACTGGCAACCATTACATTCTTGATATTCGTTGCAGCGCTTTGGTCGGCATCATCAATAACAGGGAGGATACTCTGTGCTAATGCATACCCTTCAGGGTAGAATTCTTGTCCAGGTAGTCCTTTGTAGTGAAGCTCATTTCCTCTTGCACTAAAGAGAATACCTTGGATCAAGGGTACAATCAAAGCACTTTCAATTTCCTTTACAGTTCGATCCAGAGAATCACATGCACCAGTTTCAACTTCTCCTTGAGCAGCATAAAATAAACTAATGATGCGTTCATTAACCCAGGCATGACCTGTTGATGTACATGTTCCAAAGTGAACACACATTCGTTTGGCTAGCATATGAATGAGACTTCCATCATAGCTTCCTCCATCTTCTTTTCCTTCAAGAGATCCGACATAATATCCTACTGCGATATCAAGATCACGGATGCCACCTTCTGAGCTCCTACCTAGACTACACGACAACTTGGCATTGTAGATCTTCTCTAGGATTGCCATGAATGTAACCATGTATCTCAAAGCAAATGTAAGGAATCTCTTGCGTTGATCAACAGTTGCGGCTTTGAAGACACCTTGTTTCTGGAAGGCATTTTGAATCATTGTATCGGCATAATAAGCATCAGAGTTGTAGTAACGACGGAATGCGGCAAATACCGGTACAACATCCTTGGTTGTATCCCTAGCAATACTGCTTAGAGATCCTTTGGAGTTGATTCCAGCACGCTGACCGTACTTGTATAGGTCAAAAGCAGTACCAAACAATACCTCTTGACTACTGGGGAAGTGGTTCATTCCATTCTCTATCAAGATTTCTATTTTCTTCATGTCAACGTCAATATGTGAAGCTCGATTGACAATCTCTTGCTCGGTATCATATCTGTAACCAGCCAAGCTGCTTATTTCTGAATCGACACAGGATGATTCAGACTTGTCAACTGCTGGGCTTCCAACTAAATCACATGTCAATCCTATAAAACAAGAAGGATTATATTAGTATCTAGATAATAACGTCATGGTTGTATCAGGATACACAACAAACTTACCTAGACAGCTATACATGCTTTCAATCTTTGACAACAAATATTCCTTCTGGATTTCAATCACACTATGATCAATCAATTCAGTCTTCAACTCGTAGTAAGTGGAAGGGGCACAAGCAGAGAAGAGGGGCAGAACTGACATCGCATACACCTTGACCATAATAGGGTCATCAATATTAATATAATAGATGAGAGACCGTAGCAAGGGAACAGCCATAATTGGAATGAGCTCATCAATAATACTCTTGAGTTTCAAATGAGAATCTTCACTTGTTGAACAACCTCGTGAAATGGCAATGTGATTCTTTGCTTTATTGAAGAGGTCAATGACTTGGTTGTTAATGTCAGATTCAGAACTGGATACTTGGTCTTCAAACTTGCCCCCGATGAACTCGGTGAGACCATACAATAGATGTCCCGAATAACTGCCAGTCTCTTGGTCTTCTCCTATCCAGTACGCTGCAGCTTCATCGATATATAATGAAGGATCACTCTGTTGTAAATATCTTCCGTTAGTAGTTCTTCCATCAGTAAGAAAGGATTGCTTACAAGCACCATAGGCGGAGTGCAGACTATGAGCAACTTGCATCCAGAGAGTCAAGGCTACCATGGAATTAGCCGCTTCTCGTTCTCCCGATAGCAAGAGGTTGGAAATAAAGGTGTCTGCATAAGTTGTTGCCGGTCTACCCATGAACTCGTTATTCTCATCAGACAGTCCATAGACAAAGAGGTTGTATGTTGGATCACCCTTCATAGTACTCGCTGCTTCCTGACTGAACTTGGCAATGGACCTAACCTCGCCTGTGGGTATACCATTTTCATTGTATATCTTTGAGTATAGGCCATGAGTGTACGTATGAGTAGCACCTTCGGAATCTTTCTCGTCTAAGAATGACTTGATCTCTTCCAAATCCTTGGAAATTGCAGACCTATCTCCAACAAAGTTGGTTGCGACATACAACCCATTGGATATTGGCATTGGCTTCTCCGGATCGACTATTTGAGCTGTTGTATCTTCATCATCTATGTTTGCTGTAGGAATACTTCCATCACTTGTGATTGTACCTGGATCAGTTCCGCCGGTCAAAGTACTACCAGAACTAGACTTGCAAATTCCACTATCGTTGGTAACAAGGCTGCAATCAACAACCTCACTGGCTTTTGTGTCTTGAAACATTGAAGTCAGTGCACTTGGAACAGTTTCAACCCTGGCCGAATCAGCCGGTATTGACATTACTGACTTGATTGATTCAGCCGAAGGAGACTCCACGGTATCAACAATCGGCAACACAGCTTGAGATGCCACATATGCTGCAGCGGCATTATCTTCATGATCCGCAATCCTAGCATCCGAGAAGTAAAGAAGTGATTGAAGCAATGGAGCAGCCAGTAGCTTCTCGATAGACTTCACGGCGTCTGAAACAGCTGAACAGTCGGTACCTTGCTTGACTAAGTCTTGTCCATTCGTCAAGGCCTGTAATAGCTGAGCATTAACTTCAGAATCCCCTCCTCGGCAGTTACGGAAATGTAAACAGTTCCTCTTGGCAATGCTGTAAAACATTTGACCTTCTTGCCATGTACTTCCTCCTCTGCCTCGACCTTCCACTGATCCTATAAGCAAGGCGACAGCTCCGTCAAATGCGTCAATTGCAGCGGTTCCTGATGTGCCACACCTCGAGACCGAGAAGTATAATGCCTCTAAAGCAGACATGTAAGATACGATACCACTTATGGCATAATTGGCTGCCAGTTCTCTTTGAGATGGTGATGTTTCAACAAAAGGACCTGTTGCATCAAAGATTTGAATCAGCAATTCATGACTAAAGTCGGCTCCATAATAGTTTGAGAACTGTTGGTATGCCGGGAAGTCAGTATAGTCAATTGTGTTGCTTTGGGTGAGATTGTAAAGACTAACAAAGGCGTAATCCTGCTTGAGATTGTAATCATAATAGTTGTGGCCTTCCATATATATTCGCTTTGCAACATCATGCTGATCCATGACCATCAATTGATGGATTGCAACAGCATCCAAGTCTAACTTGGCAAGCATGTTCGTCTTGACTCCATCAACGGGAGTGTATCCGGCAATATCAAGGTTCTCCGAGCACTCTGGATGCATGGTCGAGTCTTTACTATGACGCCCAACATCATCACATGTCAATCCAAGGCAATTGTAATGACTTTGAAGTTGTGAGATGATATCGCCAACCTTTGTGTCAACGCTAAATCCATCAGTAACTAGGCTGTCATACGCTTGCCTAAACACTGCCGAGTGACCACAAGTGGAAATGTGAGGCGTAACAGCAAATGCCATGAGCTCCACCACCTCTTGTTTCGTCTTGATTGTAGTAGTGTCGGATAGCATGGCATCAATAATTTCTTGAATCAACACAGCCGTCATGAAAGACACCGTTTCCTTGACTGTAATACGCAAATCGTGTATATCAGCATCTGTACATTGATTATTCGTCTTTGAAACAATATCACGAGCTTTCACGAATCTACTGACAATTTCCCGATTCAAGTATGTGAATCCGTCGATTTGGGCATGGCCAAAACTAGGTCCGAGGCGTTGAGCCATTGCAAATAGCTGGCTTCCTTCCCAAAGTGCTGCGGCCTCATCTATATGCCCATTGTTAGAATCATTGTTTGGGCTTCTACATTCATCAACCGCTGTATTGAGATGGTGGACAATCCACATCCAAATATTTAGTACCTTGACAGCTCGACAACCAAGATCTATGCTCATTTCCATTGCATCTGATACGATTGTATCTGCATACTCCGTTGCCGGTTCATTATCAAATAGAAAGACACCAGCTGTTTTATCAACACTATCTTGGAGAGCATAGACGTACTGATTAAACTGCAGTTCGTCCTTCATTACATATTTACCATTGATACTCATCTCTTCAATGGTGACGCCAGCAGTATCGTCACTGCGATAGATGTCAAGAGCACTCTTTGAATTGTCACTATTACAGATAGAACCCACCACCAACGATATATCCTGTACATTTCTAACTTCAGTCAAAGGCGCATATTGTCCATTCAAGAGTTTGTGATCGTCTCCTATCGCCATTTCAGTATAACCACCATTGTCTTCATATCCTATAGAATCCACAGGATTGCTTTCTCCATCACATACCGAGCTACCTAACCAGGAGCAATCAATGCCCTGAGCCGTCACATAATAATTAAGGACTTGGTAAATAGCTTCTACGTCATCAACGGAACATGCAGATGAGGTTGACGAGGTCACCACATTATTTTCAATTGTACTAGCCCAAACACTAGTTGACTCAGTATTACGGCGGACAAGAGGTACAAGAGCACTCGATGCAACATATGCACTCAAACAATGAACAGTATCTGGGTTAGAATCAACAAACTTGGAGTGGTATGCCAAATTATCAACCAGTATAGCTTGAATCAAGTTCTCGATAGTGGCGAGATTAGATTTGACGTCCTGACATTGTCCATTCTTCAAATTCTCTTGCCCCATCTTAAACTCTGTCATTAGGGCCCTGTTGATGACCGACTGACCATCGACCTCACAACTATCAAAACTGTCACAGAGCTCTTGTGCAAGTTGATAGAATAGATAACCATCAATGTCAGAGCCACCATCTTCAATACCTTCTGTCCATCCTACTGTTGCTGCCACAGCACGATCCCAGTATGCACCCATGTCTTCTAAACTCGTTGATGGTGCTTCGCATGCACTAATGGCTTGGTACATATTATCCAGAATGGTCATGTGCAGATCAATTGTGGCTATTGATAGACTTGCTGCTGCACTATTCTTCAAGACAGAAGAGTATGCAAAGACACCTTCACCCATGATAGCACCCTTTGTTACACTGGCGTAGTCTGAGCCACCACTCAAGGCAGTGAAACTCTCATAGATTGCGATTGCATCTGGGTGACTACTGGGGATGCTAATTTCCTTTAAGGACATGGGTACTCCGTCACTGCTTCTTGCATACCGACCATTGTTGTAGATATCAAGGGCGGCCTCGTTGGCCTCCATGATAATGAAGGATAGGATTGTGCTGATATCTAAATCAATCTTCAATATCTCAAGAGATGAGTCGGATGTTGGCTGATAGCCGGCAATAGCTCGAGTTGGAATACTGCACTCTGGCCAGCTTCCAGTATTGGATATATGTGTACCAATCATATCACAAGTTATACCAATGCACTCATATCTGTCCTGTAACATCTTCATGTTACTTGTAAAGGTTTGGGTATCATAGCTGTCAATGTTCAGTATGAGATCACTAAAAGCATCATCAAAGGTTTCCTCATCACATATAGAAATGTATGGAAGAGTAGCGAGGGCATAAAGCACCATATAATTACGCTCGTCCGTTGGTGTATCATTTGTCAACCCCGACTGTGTGTAAAGTTAGAAAATGAGTTAAGATGAGATTTATATATAACAAGTCCATCAAACCATTTTGCACACACTTACCTCAGTAGCAAGATGATGAATGAACCTTTGAATTATAGGTATGGCCATCAACTTGGCAATTTCATCAGCTTTGCGCTTCATTTCAATACCTTTTACTTCTCTTTGATCCGAGGGAAGAGTCAGGCAATCTTCAAAATCTTGTTGAAGGCCCTTGAGCTTGATAGGAAAAACCTCTCTAACTAAGAACTGCTGGTCCTTGAAATTCTGCTCTGATCTCTTTGCCCAAGCGTATAAACTACCCCCTATAAGAGATTCAGGATCTTGTGCATTTCCGTACCAGAATGCAGCAGCGTTATCTATCGGGTTGTTGTTGCCGGAAGAAGCACTATCATCTTGACAGACTTTTGCAGCAGAGTATACTTCTGTGACAGCTGCCATCCACATGTTCATTACCCGAATCGTCTCGGCAGTCAGGTCAGCATCAAAACCAGACTTTTTATTAAACTCATCCATGACAATCGTATCTCCGTAGTTGAGAATTGCTCCATCGTCAAACTTTTTGTTACTGTATCCATCTCCGTCATTATCACCATCATCACTATTCCATAGCCCATACATGTAAATCAAATAGAGTGGGTTTGTCTTAATTATTGTGTCCCAATCAGATCCAGAGCTGAGACAGTGAAGAGAAGTTCCATCTTCTACTTTTCTATAGTGTGAAAGTGCAGATACATATGAGGTTGACGAACTAATCTGTTCTATATTGTCTGTGAGCTGAACAATACGGTCAACATTTGATGTGGGTGTGTAGGCACCACCAAGTAGTGAGGGAGTTGGATTGCCTTGAGCAAGCGTATACAATGGAGGAGCACCACCTCCCAAAACTCCAGGCCACGAACATGCAATATCCGAAGCGCTGTAGACTGTCTCATCAGGGTCAGGGTTAGGTAGTGTTGAGATGGTCCCAGGTGCTTCCGCCACTGGTTTTTGTGTTGGACTGCTCACAACATCTTGAGGGACAGGGCTTGTAGGTCCACCTAAACTTACTTGACCATCACAAGAAGTTTGATCACATCCAATTGCAGCATCCATGGTGAGCAAACAACAATCAACCCCAGCCGTGGTGACAAACGATTTCAAGGCACTAAATACTTCATCCATTCCATCCACAAGAGGTGTTGCAGTAGGTCCCCACACGGCTAGATTCTTCTCAAGAACATCAGCACTCTTGTCATCTACCGATTGCATCAATGGTACCAGTGCCACTGCAAGACTATAACCCTCTGCATGGATTGTTTGATCAGTACCATCATCCTCGGCAATCTTGGCTGTAAAGAAGGCAGTAGCATCAACTAATATCGTTTGGAGTAATAATTCAATCTCATCAATCTTCTCTTCGGCGGCAGTACATCCGGCTTGATTGATACTAGCAAGGTTACTCTTCCCACCTTCAATGGCACTCATGATACCTTTATTAATATAGGAATCACCAGTAACATCACATAAACTCTTAGTCTGACATAGGAACTTTGCAACTCTCATGAATAGGAAACCACTAGCATCTTCTGTTTCCTCTGCCCATCCTGACAAGTATGCAAATCCTCTATCCCATGTAGTTTCTTGTTTACCATTACGACAATCATCTATTGCATTATAGAATGAATTTAATGCAGCAATGTGTAATGTAA
>Ga0214481_100647_pt1 | contig 16956 bp, 17 predicted proteins | sample M1_20Mar14CPVII9_4_FD_165057 | JGI IMG/M metagenome (GOLD analysis project Ga0214481, IMG submission 165057) | Marine eukaryotic communities from Monterey Bay, California, United States - M1_20Mar14CPVII9sort6BwellG10 | ecosystem: Environmental > Aquatic > Marine > Unclassified | place: USA...
TTATTATATTAGTTATCATTAGTTTTGGTAGAGTAGTTGGTATTTGGTAGTAGAAAAGAGGTCAAAACTTCGAATAATAAATTTTACTTGTATTGCAATGAGCAGATCATAAACGATATATAATATAGTATCGAACATAAGAAACAGTTTCAAAATATAAAGTATTATTATATTGTTAAAGAAGAAGATATACCTACTATTTGGGTAAACTGTTATATAATGAGCACATCTGATAGCAATTGCGTAGACGGTGCATCAAAATCAAAAAATGATGGTTTATGTGTTGTGAACAATAAGCTAGAAAATATGAGGATAGGTGCCGCCTTATCGGTATGTGCCAATTGTGGTAAAGAGGGTGATAATATAAATATATGCAACAAATGCAAAGTCACAACTTATTGCAATGCTGTATGTAAAAAGGTACACAAAAAGAAACATAAAAAAGAATGTGAGGAACATGTCAGACTTGCTACAGAGCGTGCAGCTGAATTGCATGATATAGAACTCTTCAAACAGCCAACAAATCCTTACGGAGATTGTCCAATTTGTTTTCTGCTTCTACCATCGCTTCGAACGGGGAGGAGATATTATGAATGTTGTGGAAAGACAATATGCAGTGGATGTGTTTATGCACCTCTATATGATAACCAAGGTAATGAAGTAGATAATAAGAAGTGCCCCTTTTGTAGAACACCATTGCCTAGTACAAAAGCGGAGGCAATGGAAAGGTTAAGGAAAAGAGTGGAGGCTAATGATCCTATTGCAATATATAATCAAGGGAATTATTACAGAGATGGGAGAAATGGGTTTCCACAAGATATGGACAAGGCATTTAAATGCTGGCATGCTGCAGCAGAACTTGGTTGTATTATGGCTTATTGCGGTATCGGTAGTGTTTACTATAATGGTCAAGGAGTAGAAATCAATAAGAAGAAGGCTGACTATTATTATGAACTAGCAGCCATTGCAGGAGACGAAACAGCAAGGCACAGTCTAGGCCTAAATGAGATGCGTGCGGGCAATATGGATAGATCATTGAAGCATCATATGATTGCAGTAAGGGATGGATATGCTGATTCTTTGGATTATATCAAAAAGATGTACAAGCATGGCGATGCAACAAAAGAAGATTATACAACAGCTTTAATATCTTATCAAGAATACTTGAGTGAGATAAAGAGCCGCCAGAGGGATAAAGCCGCTGCGAATGATGGGAGGTATTGTTACTATTAGTGAGGATAATAATAATTATATACCGGAATCGATATTAGACTTATGAAATGCTTATAGTGGGATCTGTTTGTATTCGTGACTTCTATTACTGTTTAAGTTGTCTAAATGTAAATGATTCTATATTTATAGAGGCTGATATTTTATCGGTTACACCTACTAGGTTATACACAATCAATAGTAACGATACTCAGCAGCTTTATCCCTCTGGCTACTCTTAATCTCTCCCATGCTTTGATAGGATTGTAATGAGTAGTAAAGATTTAAAAGAAGGAACTAATAGCCTTCAGTAGTAACGATATTTCTCATCAGCTGCAGCAGCTTCGTCCCTCTGTCTACTCTTAATCTCACCCAAGTATACTTGATATAATTGTAATGCCTTCGTGTAGTCGTCTTTTGTTGCAAGGCCCTTGGGGTATAATACTTTGACATTATTCAAAGAATCAGTATATCCACCCCCTATTGCAATCATCCAATGTTTCAATGCGTTGTCCATATTGCCTGCATTCGCCTCATTTAGGCCTAGATTGTACCTTGCTCCTACAACTCCTCGCATGGCAGCAAGTTCATAGTAATAGTTGGCCTTCTTCTTATCCCTTTCCACACCATCTCTATTATCATATGCATAACCAATACTGGCATAAGCCAAGGTATAACCAAGCTCCGCTGCCCGATGCCACAATTCCAATGCCTTAGTATGATCTTGTGGAAAACCGAATAACCCATCTCGATGGTAAACTCCTATATTATATATTGCAATTGGATCATGTGCCTGCATACGCTTCTTTGTTCTCTTAACCAACTCCTCGTTTGAAGTATGATGTGGAGTTCTGCAGAAGGGACACTTCTTATTATCGACTTTATTGCCTTGGTTATCATAGACAGGAGCATAAACACATCCACTACATATCATTTTCCCGCAGCATTCATAGTACCTCCTCCCCGAAACAAGTGATGGTAGACGCAGAAAACAAATTGGACAATCTCCAAATTGTGATGGTGGTTGTTTGAATAGCTTTTCGTCATGTAATTTGGCTGCACGCTCAGCAGCAATCCTGAGATGTTCCTCACAATCTTTCTTATGTTTGTGTCTATGTTTCTTCTTACATACAGCGTTGCAATACTTAACAGTATTACATTTATTGCATATGTTGTTGACATCATCACCCTCCTTCCCACAATTGGCACATACCGGTATATCATTATCTTTATCCGCCATCATACTGATGTCTTTTAGCATATCGCTCACCTCGCGCATGTATCTTTTGATTTTGTTGATGCACCGTCATTGCAAATCTTGTCGGGCGTACTCATTTTTATGTGATTATATGCCGTAATTACTTCACCGATCTAATCTTCATAAATCTCTGATGATGTCGATAAACAATACTTACATCAAAATCCAATAATACGTATACTCGTGACGGCAATTTCAAGATAAGGATTTTCTAGCTTGTAAGTCTTGGATTGCGTGGTAGTATGGTAGACCTCTACCAAAATACCTCTATATTCTAATGCTACTTGATACGAATAACTCTCCACCTGCAGACTGCTTATATCATCTAATTAGCATAGGTATCACAACCTCATATCATCATGTACCTATCACAACCTACCACAAAATCAAAACTAATCAAAAGTCTTGTGATTCAATATCGTACTTCGTGCTTTTGTATAGATCTCTCGAGTGGATACCTTGCGTACAAGTTATGAGAGTGTGAATTATTACACCTCTCAATTCTCAATGTCTAAGAGGGCAGATAGTGGCTTTATCTCTCTCAATAGACGGTTTAATATCTCCTCCTATTGATGCTCAGTAGTTCTTCATTATCAATTGCAATATTACTATTATTTGCAGAGGTCATTATAAACGTCGTCAACTCAGCAATTATCTATCCAACTTTTCTATCACCACTCACTGCTCGAGATTACTACAAACGACGTACATTCATATCGTCTACATTGATATACAGTAGCAATAGCAAACAATATAATAATATGAACAACTCAACAATGGACGAAGCAGCAATGAAACTACTAAAACAACACAAACAAACATTACACGAAAGTATATCCGATCAAACATCAAATCAACCTACCCACCATCCACATCAACCACTAGTACAAACGAACTACTAACCACCCAATCAAACTCTGTATTCGAAAAACTATTTACATTACCACAATATACACAAGCTAAAAGTATTGGTTTCTTTCTATCAATGCCAAATTATGAAATACAAACTCGTAATGCTATACAGAAGATTGTGTACGAAGATGGGAAGATATTATATGTACCGAAAGTTGGATTAGACTTTGAAGAGTGTGATATGGATTTGATCTGTTGTGATACTACTACTGCATCTACTTCAGCTGCTTCTACTTCGGTAGCATCATCTGCTGATAACAAAAGCAATGCTGCAGTGTTCTATGATAATTGGCCAAGGAACAAATGGGGCATACCCGAACCTCCTTCTATAACAAAAGACGATATAGCAAAGCCAGGTGATATAGACTTACTAATAGTACCAGGATTAGCATTCGATAGTAATGGACATCGATTAGGTCAAGGTAAAGGATATTATGATCGATTTATTGCCAAGATGCGTTATCAGAACAACGCGGAGACTGGAAAGGGAGAGAGGAAGAAGCCATTACTTGTGGGGGTATGCTTAGAAGAACAATTCTTAGATGCAATACCAGATGGACTTGATTTGGGTAGTGCTGATGATGGAGGAAGTAGCAGTGGTATCATACCCATTTCGGAACATGATTATTTAATGGATATGGTTATTACTCCCTCGAAGATATATGATCATACGTCCATAAGGTAATCAGTCGTCTTGTTTGATAAAGAGGTAATTCAAAGTACACATACATTACTTTGAGTTGGTACCTTTAGTTATTATTACTATTGTATGTGTCTTATTACCATACTCTAAGGATGTTCAGATCTAACTAAAGTTCTAAAACATTCAATGTGTCTATCTCTGAACTATTCACTAATCACATTATTGACAATCAGAAGCACAAAAGGGTCCGTTTTGAGTTTTAGTTGGTGAATCTTGATGTGTACAGTTTGAGTCTAAGAAGATATAATTAACTCTCCAGGATGATTCAGAATATGGAAACCTATCTTGCCATGAGCACAGATCTTGATTGAAAGAGCTTGCACCTTTAAACATGTCAAAAATATTAGTAACGCTTGACGTATCAAAGCTTGACACGTCTTGATTAAAGGCAGATGCTCCACTGAACATGAATCTCATATTAGTGACACTTGAGGTATTAAAGTTTGATAAGCCTCTGTTGAAGGAACTTGCATCGCTGAACATGTATTCCATATTAGTAACGCTCGAAGTATCAAAGTTGGATAAATCTTGATTGAATGATGATGCACCCTTAAACATGAAGCTCATATCAGTAACGCTTGAGGTGTTCCACCCATTGATATCTTCGTTAAAAGTACTACTGAAATAAAACAAGTATGACATATCTTTTACACTTTCAACACACCACGAGTTCATCGGCCAGCCGTAGGTTTGTGCAATCTCACATTCTTGATTATTCACACAGTCTTGATCACGAACTGCTTCATATAGAACACTACCAATACCACCATCATCCGCAGCGAAGCATAAAGAAGAAGGAGATGGAGTACTCTGTCCACCTACGCTTGTTGGTGGAGTCGTAGTAGGAGGTGTAGTAGTTGGTGCTGCTGGAAGAGTAAAACTAGTAGTTGCCTCGAATATTCTAGTAGGCGGCGAAGAAGTAGATGGAGCGATACTCAATGATGGAGCCAAACTGATTGTAGGCGGGGGTGTCACAAATACAGTCACTGTTGTCAAGTCGGGATTATTGGATTGTGATAATGACAATCCCAGAGCAATTACCAATGCCCCAACAAGTACAATAAGTACACCAAAGAAGATCTTTGCCCGTCGTTGTTTCCACCAGGGTAGAGTAGGCTCGAGAGGAGTTGCATCATACACCTCCTCATCTCTATCCTCAACCAAGAAGGCGTCTGGTATATGTATATCTGTATCCCCTGCTGCTTGGTTTGTTGTTGATGGTCCTGCATTGGCTTCCATATCTACCAATAAATCATTATTAATTATATCCGCCGTATCCTCATTATTATCAGTTCTTGTTTGTGATTCTATATCTTGACGAGCCACCCTTGATTCTACATCCTCCCATCCCCTTCTACTCGTATCCCCTCTTTCTGTATTGGTATTGGTATTATCCGACATACCTTCTCCTCCCTCAATATCAGTTGACGGCTCGAATATTAAACATCTATCCGTGGGTATCAATACTTCTTCCCCTTCTACTTCATTATTATTGGACACGGCTGCTGGTCTTTGTTGATTCATCTCATCTTTTGTTGCCTTTTTCTTTGCAATCACATCCTCGGTATCTTCATACTCTGCCGAATCGAATGGAACGGGCGGATGACTGCTCTGATCATTAACAGATGATAAATTGTTTTGCAAGGTTGCTGACACCTTACGTGCAATTTCAGGATCAGAGGCGTTTAATGATTCTTCCAACATTGCAGGAGGCTCGGGGCCAACATTGTCGTCATCTATCTGCTCGACCTCAACTCTACCATTTGATATCACTTCTGTCATACCCATCGGTAGAGGCATATCATCGTTATCATCTTGTATTTGTTGCAATCTAGACGGCATAGCTAATCTATTAGTACTTATATGGTTGTTGGGCTGATTATCTGATGTTTCAACTTCAACATCCACATTTTCTTGCTCCAAAGCATCGACATTTTTATTGCTATTATCCATGATAATGTGATATTATATAATAATTTCTACTAAAGGATGTAATATTATTCGTACAACTAGTTAATAACAATAACTGATATCTAAGTGTTATTCCCAGTGTGTGGATAATATTGGTCAATAAAGTTGATGGCTTATTATTGTGTATAATATCGTCGTGCTGATGTGTTTATGAAATCCTTTGCAGAAACACACCAATAATAAAAACTTTAATTAAATGATGCTGTTGTATATTATCTAGAGGCGAATATACGGCGGCAGAATTATCCGTAGCGGCGTGATATGATAATGGCAGATGCGCGTAAATACTATGGCGTATTAGATTGTTGATTGAGACATGAGATATTTGAGTTTTGGTCTTGACTAAATAAGGTCAAGACTTACGTAGACGAAACACAACTCTTGCTCTTGTTCATATCTTGTGCTCTGGAAGCTGCAGTTCATAATGCATATGCCCATAAATCAGAAGCTCAAATTATAGAAGAACATCTTTTATCAATGGGCTGTACTAGTTCCAAAGCAATCCCAAACGAATCACAAACTAAGTCCTGCCAATGTCAAACAGGCACAGGTGACGGAGACGGTGACAGTGACGGATATCGGGAAGACTTCCAATTTTATCATAGATGCTGTTGGCCTATACGAACTAATGAGGTATCTTCTGAAGTTGTTGAAGCCCTATCGACATCGACTATTCTCAATAAAGCTGAACCGGTTGTAGAACCACGAGAGTCGGGAGAAAAGGAGGACGACGACAAATCGGCTAGTCGGTATCAACTACTGAGCCAATGCCAACGTGAACTTGATATAAAAGAGCAATGGAGATTACAAGGTCCTGGTGTTGTTGCATTGATGGGTGTATCTCCAGAAGAAATTACAGTGGTGAACTCAATGAGGACTATGCCTATGCCTATGCAAAAGAGAACTATCGACATCGAGAAATACTATGAGTTAAGAGGATACAAGAAGCTACAGGAAGGTAGTGCACAATTAGGGTCGCCGAAGAGGACCAAATAAAGCATTAACTCTGTCGTCTTCTGATTCTAAATGTACATCAGCTACTTAACTATTAGTATCCATGATGATATTAATTAGCTTCTAATGACACATATATACAATTGATTAATAAGTACTTGTGTTCGCTGTTGCAGCTATCCGTATGGTTGGGCTAATAACTCGGTTCTCGTCTTCTAGTACCTCAATAATGCTCATACAACCACTCTTATCATCATTTGTATTGTAGGATGATGCAACATAACAACTTGTGCACATCATGTGTGCATTTTGTACATCAACCACTATCGGATCAAAGATATGTAGTAAAGCAGAATCAATTGTTATATATCCCTACTTGATTTTCGTATATAATCTTTGTTTTTATGCAAGTATTGTTCCGTGTAGAGTTGTCACTTACTATAACACCATTTTCGAAAATGAGTGAGGCGTAGGGATGTCATCGATGTGGCTCCACATATCGATCATGGGAGGTATATAAACATCATTGGGTACTTGAGTAATATAGAATCGTTGAGGAATATCGCATAGGTATGTATTAGATAATGCATAGCCTTAACAAATGGGTGGGTCTCTCAATCGATGCATCAACTGCTACTATCATTTTTTTGATGGGTGGATAGAAGTATACATTTCGTAGTAACTAAGGTAGTTCATCGTATAAATCACTTTGAATATCATAACCAATTATATCGTTATGACGTATCTAGGGTAGTTTGTTGTCAACTATTGTAGCTATGGAGTATAGCGTAGTAGAAGATAGGAGATGGATATCGTCATGACAGTCTTTGAGAGATATACTTGTATGAGATGTATCTTGACTTGTAGTTTGCTCTACGACGACCTCTCGTGAGTCTGTCAGAGTCTTGATATTGCTGCCGTTCTTGGACTTGGCTTGCACTTGTGCATCTGCTTCGATGTCTGACTTGATATGTGCATCACTTGTGATGTCTTCATCTACTTGTCTACTACTCCTGGATATGGACGTGGGTTGTTCATTATCAACCTCGGGCCTCGCTTGGACCTCTACTCCGTCTCTACGCTCGACTTGGGAGGATATAATGTTCATTATCATTCTCTGATCTAGACTTGCTTGTAGGATGCACTTCTTGTGCATATGATGTGTCACTTGTTGACTTGGGAATTAGCTCTACTGACGAGTTCTTGACATTCTCGGCAACTGCTTGTGTATCTGTTTCATCTTGAGTTTGAGACTTGATAATGCTTGTGGCTACTGCTTTACTCTCATCTACGCTCTGGCTTGTACTCGAGTCTTGGCCTACTCTACCTTCTTTGGTGGGGCTCGTCGAGGAGACTGTGCTTTCTTCTTTAGTGCTGCTCTTGCTCTGTAGCTGTATGATATGTTGAGTGTTTGTGCTCTGCATGATACTGTTGCTCATATCAGATGTTGATACGACGCTAGCTTGCTCTTCGTCTACTTGAACTTCGACTTGGCTGGCTTCCATCGCTTGGGATATGTTTGTTGTACGACCTAGACTGTTTGAAGTCTCGATCATGATTGATGTTGATGTTGGAGAGAATACTAGACTGCCTGCGACTCCGAATAGAAGTCCTAGCAATATGCCTACGATGAGAATCTCGTACTTGATGGTGGAGTTTTCGAGTTTTGGTCTTGGACATAAATAAGGTCAAGACTTAATTACGTAGACGGAATGGAAAATATAGTGCTTTCACTATACCCAAACTCTCCTCCTTGTAATATCAAGCTCCCATTTGTTGTCACATTGTAATTACCATTCCCATACTCACAACAAATGCCATCTTCTTCACTGTCGTAGATTGTAAACTGATACGTCTGCTCTCCCTCAAGGCACACGGACTCTTTTTGAAGCTTGTTTGCATCATCGGAAGTGCCATTGAATGTCTTTAACACAACATTATTACCAGAGTCGTTAATCTTTTGTATATTCCATGACGTTTCTTCTGGGTAGTCGTCAAAGACTACTACAATATCGACCCAATAACATGTCTCTGTAGGTGAACTTGATATCGATGGCAGTTGAGTAGGCTTCATACTTGAAGTGGGAGCTGTTGATGAGGATGGGCTCATGCTTGGTGCCCCCCCTCCACAATACAAAGCACAAAAGGGTCCGTTCTGATCTTCTTGGGGTGTAGCTTTGTATGTGCAGTTTGAGTTGGTGAAGATATCTTCGGTCTTGGCTGTGTTGTATGGAAAGCTATCTTGCCATGAACATAGGTCTTGATTGAAAGCTGTAGCACCCTCGAACATCAAGCGCATATCAATAACACTTGAAAGATCAAAGTTTGAAACGTCTCCATTGAAGGAACTGGCACCATCGAGCATAGACCTCATACTAATAACACTTGAGGTATCAAAGTTTGATAAATCTTGATTAAATAACCAGGCACCAAGGAACATACGCCACATAGAAGTAACGCTTGAGGTATCAAAGTTTGATACATCGCCATTGAATAAACTCGCTTCACTGAACAAGCCGGACATATCAGTAACTCTCGAGGTGTTAAAGTTTGATATACCTCTTCGCTAAATGATGTTGCCTCACTGAACATAGCGATCATACTAGTAACACTCGAGGTATCAAAATTAGATACGTCACCACTGAATAAGCTGGCTTGAAAGAACATCTTGTTCATATCAGTAACTCTCGAGGTATCAAAGTTGGACAGGTCGCCATTGAATGAGCTGGCAAAACCGAACATAAAGCTCATATCAGTAACGCTTGAGGAATCAAAGTTTGAAACATCTCCATTGAACAAAGTTGCCTCCCAGAACATGGCAAACATATCAGTAACACTCGAGGTGTCAAAATTTGACACATCACCATTGAAAGAGGTTGCACCTTGAAACATACCTCGCACACTAGTAACACTCGAGGTGTTCCATCCATTGATATCTTCGTTGAACGTATCCATATCGTCAAACAAGTATGACATATCTGCAACATTTCCAACACACCACGAGTTTATTGGCCAGCCATAGGTTTGTGCAATGATACATTTTGTATTATTAACACAGTCTTGATCAACATATGATCTAACTGCTCTGTAAAGAACATTGAATTCACCACCGTCATCTTCACCAAAACATTCATACGTTATTGGCGGAGGAGGAGTAGATGGAGCGATACTTAATGATGGTGCAAAACTGACTGTTGGTGGGGGTGTCACAAATAAAGTCTTATTGGATTGTGATAGAGTAAACCCCAGAGCAATTGCAAATGTACCTAAAATAACCAAAACAAAACCAAGAAGAATCTTAGTTCGTCGTTGTTTCCACCAGGGTAGAGTAGGCTCGAGAAAAGTTGCATCATACACCTCTTCTTCTACATCCTCAACCAAGAAGGCGTCTGGTATATGTATAGCTGTATCCCCCACTTCTTGAATTGTTGATGTTGGAGCTTCTGCGGTGGCCTCTGTATCTACCACTGGATCATTATTGATACTACCCACTATATCCTGATCATTAGTTCTAGTCTGTGATTCTATATCCCGAACATTACTACCGCTGCCAATATCCTCCCAACCGCTTCTGTTAGCATCCCCTCTTCCTGTATTGGTATTATCTGATATACCTTCGCTCCCCTCGACCACTTCCCTTGATGGTTCGTATATTAAATCTCTATCCGATGGTGGTAATACGACTTCTTTGGTATCAGAAGAAGTGGATACAGCTGTTGGTTTTCGATTCATCATCTCGTCTTTTACCTTCTTCTTCTTCTTTGCAATATCCTTATCATCTTCATACTCCGCAGAATTGAAAGGCACGGGCGGACTGTTTTCCCCATTAACAGATGCTAAGTTGTTTTGCAAGGCTACTGACACCTTACGTGCAATTTCAGGATCAGAGGCGTTTAATGATTCTTCCAACATTGCAGCAGGAGGCTCGGGGCCATCATTATCATCTATCTGTTCGACCTCAACAACTCTACCCTCGGTTGCATTTGATATCGCTTCTATCATACTACCCATCCGTAAAGGTATATCATTATTATCATCTTCTATTTGTTGCAATTCAGACGGCATAGCTAATGTGTTAGTATTAGTATGGCAACCAGGCTGATTATCTGATGTTTCAACTTCAACATCCACATTCTCTTCTTCCTCCAAATCCAAAGCATCGACTACTGTATTGCTATTATTGTTATCCATAATGTATGTAGTAAATGCTACTAAAGGATGTAATATTACAACTAGCTAATATACAATAACTGATATCTAAGTGTAATTCACAATTCCCAGTGAGATATTGTTCGATAAAGTTGATGGCTAACAGTCTAATGTAATCGTCGATGTGTAGTGTTATAAAATCCTTGTTTGCAGAACCACTATAATGATAAACTTAATTAAGCAACAGTAATCTAGAGGCGAATATACGGCGGCAGAATGATGTAGGCGTGATATAATAGATACTTAATAGCAGCGCTTTATCATTTATCAATGGCTGCGTGACGTTCTATTGACTATCCTATTGACGATGAGACATGAGATATTTTGGATATTTTATGAGTTTGGTCGTGACTTACGACGCATAATAACTCTTGCTCTTGTTCATACCGTGCGAGGTATGTAAATGTAATGCAACATATTATGGATATAAAACATAAACAATGGCGGAAGCAACCAAAGTAGAGGAAGGATGGATGGTCGCTGCATTCAGTAGTTGGGGTCTCAGTGGAGGCGGTAGTGGAGAGCCATTATTGAAAGAAGAAGAAGACAAGGAAGATATCGACAATGACAACGAAGCTGATTATAAAAAGAACTTGATTCTATCGAATGAAGCTGAGGAAGTGCTTGATGAAAGTGCCAAGTATTTAGTTTCATCTGCCTTTGGTGCCTTTGATGATGCATCGAAATATGTGTCTGATGCAGTAGCACAGATTGACGAGGCTGGAGGTAAGAAAGATATTTGTGCATATGATGTGTTCTTTTTTATTTTTTTGTTTGTGAAGATTGTCTCAAATTTTCTTCTGAATAGGTGTTGTTAATGCAATCGATGCACCAAAAGAAGAAGAAGAACAACCGGATATTGTAAATGAGATAGATGTTGGTGTTATTGCTGTCGAACAACCGGGGTCTACAATGTTCGATTCCAAGGATTCTAAACCAGGGAGAGGCAACACTACAGACGAAACGACACCTACGGATAAGTTAGGTGCAATATCCTCTATGCTACTATACAATCCGTTAAGTTCATTAGCATCAAGTTGGATTAACGATCTTCAAGAAGAATCAATTGCCAAAGATCCACATCACGAATTACGTACACATTTGGATGAGCATTTGAAAGTTTTTCCAAAGAGTACATATGAGATGTGGGTTGAGGAGGCATTGGCATTTGCTGGATATATTGCTGTGGTAGATGAGACATTTTATCATGAATCATCTATACATCGTAATATATGGAATGAGAAAATGACAGAATTGGCACCGAATGTCGGGGGACTCTTCCGACATTCAAAAGGTAAGGGGGGTGTTGCAGCTGTGGCCACCAATGTGGCTATTGGTGCAGCTGTGGCAAGTGGTTCCGTAGTAGGTGCGGTAGGGGTTGTTGTGGCTTCGGCAGCACTTAGGAAAATGGCAAGGCGTTCTGCAGATGTGGAAGTGGAAGGAGGAGATGAAACATCACAAGTGATGAAACAAGTACTCCATTCTAGTAGATATGTACCGGCTAGACCGGCAAGGACAAGCACAGAAGTGGCAGACGAGGCGGTACCCGTGGTTGTATCATCATCATCTACTCCTAAAACATCGAATGATAAGAATACCACACCAGTTGAGAAGGTACCTTCATCGTCAACCAAAACATCAAGTACACCCAAGGCAGAAGATGATGCAGATCTTGACAATCTTCTTAATGATACAGCTCTTGCTCCATTGAAAACTCCACCCAAAGTTGCGGCGGCATCAACAACTCCCAACAAAAGTAATCCATTATTAGAAGCATCGGCACTATTAGATGACGAGTAGACCGTTAAGATGACTCATCTGGAGATGAGTTGTGTTTGTGAGCAGTAGTCCAAGCTGTTTTAACCGCCTATTTACATGTTCCTAAAGCAGTGTAGCCGTGTAAACTAAAATAGAAATCTACCTTGATTGAATCACTATATCTGATATAGATACTCTAATAGAACAAGACGATGGTATCAAGAATTGGCCTTCCACAAAGCCAGTTGTTGTAGGCTCCTTCATTTCATAGTAAGTAATCAACTTGATAATCTTATCAACCTTTCTTCTTCTTCTTTTCACTCTTCATTTCTTGATACTCCATATAAAAACACAATACAAACAACGGTCCCAATACCAAACCATTCACAATTCTCAATATCTTTACCAATTCCATAGATAACAAATGACTAATTGTATCTGCGGCGGGTATAACTCCAATGAATATAAAGCAATTGGATAGTATACAACCTAAACATGATACTAAACGAGTATTATAATCTGTGGATATAGCTGATGCAAGTAATAGTATGAATAATCCAAATTTACATAAACCAACCCAACATGATAAAAAATGTATTATGTCTTTTGTATCTGTGTCTAAATTGTTGTAGTTTGTAAAGAGATGTTGTGGATCGATTGCATCATTATGTAATAATGTTAGATTGATACAGTCGAGTAATTCCTTTATTGAACATAGCGTGCCTATTATTGTGTAGAGTTTGCCCATACTTCGTAGTTGATGTTTGTTGTAGAACTCGATTCTAAACAAGCAGGTTTGTTATTAGTGATGCTTGAATTGTATATCTAATCGGTGCTGTGCTAGAATGTTGCAATTATCTTGGTTATATGCCACAGAGTACTATTAGCATCAGCAGCTTCAGCTTATGTTTCACTAATAATAAATGTATGAGGCGAGTTGATGTAGGTACACCCTTGCCACGCGCGAAAAAAGTCGAAAGGTATCCAAGCCCTAGCTAGCGCTAGTATCGAGTACCCCAAGGGGCGAAAAAGATCTCTACTTTACATATACCTGCGGCCTCTATCATGATCAGATATCAAGCAGCTACTACCTTGAAAGTAGGATATACTTCTCATACACCTTTTTTCTATAGCTGGTTGATAAGTTAGCATATCATTCAGCATATTGATATCATAAAGGTAAAGTTAAGGATACCAAACTATCGAAGTCGAGAAAATGATAATGATATGTGAGGATGTTGGTATATGGGATATCTATAGTTATATGTTTAGTAAACTACTAGCTCTACAACATAGAGACTTGACTTTCAACGTATCTCTTACTTTCCAATAATCACATTATTGACAATCAGAAGCGCAAAAGGGTCCGTTCTGAGTTTCATTTGGTGTATCTTGATATGTACAGCCAGAGTCTAAGAAGATATCATCAGTTTTGGTGTATGGAAAGCTATCTCGCCATGAACATAGGTCTTGATTGAAGGAACTGGCACTCTTGAACATGTAGCCCATATTAGTAACACTTGAGGTATCAAAGTTTGACAGATTACCATTGAATGATGTCGCTTCACCAAACATACCGTCCATATCCCAAACGCTTGAAGTGTTGAAGTTCGATAAGTCTTGATTGAATGATCTGGCATAATAGAACATGCCATTCATGTTAGTAACTCTTGAGGTATCAAAGTTTGACACGTCACCATTGAATGAAGATGCACCCTGGAACATGCCATACATATCAGTAACACTCGATGTATCAAAGTTTGATACATCCCCATTAAAGGCTGATGCACCCCTAAACATGCTGTCCATACGAGTAACGCTTGAGGTATCAAAGCTTGACACATTACCATTAAAGGAGCTTGCACGATAAAACATGTATGACATATCAATAACACTTGAGGTATCAAAGTTTGATAAGTCTCCATTGAATGAGCTGGCATTTCTGAACATGTTGGTCATATCAGTAACTCTTGAGGTATCAAAGTTTGATAGGTGATTGAATGAGGTTGCACCATCGAACATCCACTGCATAGTAGTAACACTCGAGGTGTTGAAGTTTGACAGATCTCCATTGAAGGCTGTTGCATCCTGAAACATGAGTGACATACTAGTAACACTCGAGGTGTTCCACCCATTGATATCTTCGTTAAATGTATCCATAAAACTAAACAACTCTGACATATCTGAGACACTTCCCACACACCACGAGTTCATTGGCCAACCATATTTTTGGCCAATCTCACATTCTTTATTATTTGCACAGTATTGGTCAACATATGCACGGACTGCATTGTAAAGAACCCCATCATAACCACCATCGTCTGCACCAAAGCATTTATTGTTGGAAGAAGAAGATAATGTAACCCCGAGAACAATTGTATTTGGTGAAGAAGTAGATGTAATCACCTCTTCAATACAATATGAATCTTGTGGACATACCCCAGAAGAAGTAGTAGGATTACTGATTGTTACTTTTTTCTCCACAATAGTATAACATTTTCCATTGCAAACGTTATTGATATCATTATTGTTATTCTTATTGTCGTTGTTCGAAGGAGGAGGATTAGGTGAGGGTGTTGGTTTCTTTGTCTTTGGCCTCCTCTTTGAACTTTTAGTACTACCTCCATTATTCTCATCAAAGACATTCTTCTTCTTCAATACTCTCATCATATTGATATCATCGATCAGTTCCGCCGCGCGTGAGGAGGACGACGAGGGGATGATGATACTACTGGTACCAATTAGAATTGAGTAGGAAAAAACGAGCTTCATATTTATTCTGATATACAATTGATGTGTGTGAGAGTTGAGAGTTGATGTTGGTTGATATTGATAGGGCGGTATGAGCGTATATGATATGATATGATATGATATTGATATGATATGTCTTTTTTCAGATATATGTAGTAGTAGTAGTGGATTATTAGTGCGTTAGTGTTATGGGGTCGCAACACTATTTGTTGTTATCAAACTGTTTATAAGTATCAATAGATTGAGCAAAGGAGCATTATGTAGAGCCCTTACCTTATAGGAGCCCGACGGCTTCTCTAAAGAAAAGATGAGAGAGACGGATACCATAGATACCAACTCAGACTCAAAGTCAAAGCCAGCAGCACCACAGCCCGCAGCATGTATCAATCTCTTTGTTACTTCACCATACAAATGGTCCAAATACCAAAACCATTTCCATTGATATTGATAATAAATTATTGATGGCATCAGCTAATGTTCATCAGTGCACGATTCCTCATCTTGTGCCTGTTTCTTTGCCTTTCAAGCCATTGTCCTGACCAGTCTTCGATCATGATTGCACTTTGACCATCTAATACCTCGTCACGATTGTAATTTATCATTGATATAACCGTTTCTATTATCTCCACGTGACCCTTGCAGCGACAAACATCTCGTAGAAACAGTACCTCCTCAAAGGACTGTATTTCTTCAATTCCATTCATACCAGTAATCAATTTGTCAATATCTTCAGCTGTCATGGTATAATTAGAATCCACATATTCAATATCAAGCACTAAAGAAACTATCTTCTCGACTATCCTTGACTTGAGTATCTTCATCAACTCCTTATTGATTTTTCCATCTCATTGTCACCTATTCCTTGAAGCTTCATACGATCAGCCGCTGATTGCAAATCATTAACTTCATCTGATAGTACATCATTTTGTTTAGTCATACGTTCTTGCTGTTTCTTCAAGCCACTAATTTCCTGGCAAAGGGTTTTCTCTTTGATAATTTGCCGTTGTTTGTAACAGTACCCAAGCCACTACTTCCGTATACCATACCCCGTCCGACTTTATCAATAGTGGGTAGACTACCCCAAGGTCCCCTTGTTATAGATGCTGACAACGACAATGCCATTCCGATCATCCCATTTAGATACGGACACCCATTAATGTTTTGTGAAGATACCGATTGAGATACCTATATAAAGATACCTGTTGAAGTAAGATCCTACGTTGAATCGCCA
>Ga0214481_100648_pt1 | contig 16937 bp, 18 predicted proteins | sample M1_20Mar14CPVII9_4_FD_165057 | JGI IMG/M metagenome (GOLD analysis project Ga0214481, IMG submission 165057) | Marine eukaryotic communities from Monterey Bay, California, United States - M1_20Mar14CPVII9sort6BwellG10 | ecosystem: Environmental > Aquatic > Marine > Unclassified | place: USA...
TCATGGAAAGGGTAAGTAGCAGCCACTCATTTTATCCTCTTTTGTTGATTTAACTGAATAGATCATTCTCAATCCATGTTCGATTGTTCTGCAGCGTCTATCTGGTGAATATTGCTGGATGGCACTTAATGGACGCACTCTTGTAGGGCCGTGTACTGTCCAAATCAAGAGAGGAAGTCTCCCAGAAACAAAGAAGAGGCAACGAGAAGAGTAAGTCTTAGAAATTCGGAAGTTAGTTTATTGATACTTTGAGGCGGCAATCAAGTAGAAGCTACATGCACATCAATTGAGATGCAGTTTAGAAACCAGCACCACGACTATGCATCGTCCAGTCTTCGTCGTCATCATCATTATCGTCACCCATTATTTTACGCTTACGCTTGCCACCCTTGCCACCGACCCTCTTCTTCTTCAACTTGCCGGCTCCTCTCTGTAAGATTGGAAGTATACAAAACAACATGATGACATTACACATACGGTATCATGAAAAGTGTAAGTTTCTGCTTATACTATTATACGTTGTGCAACTGTTTCGTAACCTCGGTATTTGTTTTTCAATCAAAGGGTCTTGCTGGTGAGTATTGCTGGGTTGCGGTGATTGGCACTTATGACGGTTCCCCTGCCCAGATGCCTGCGAAGTGCAAATTACAAGAGGGGATATCCCGGAGATATCAAGAAAGAGAATAAGGGAAGAATGATTAGATAGTTGGTATATAATTATGCTAGCCCTCGGTTGCAATCAAAGGTACACATTATAATATATTAATATCAATCACTAACACAAAGACCACTAAAGATATCAAAATGACATAAGATGTGCACTTATTTTATGCAGAAGTTTGTATGTACATACAAAGAAGCTACGACAGTAATAGACATTTGATACTCACTATTCATAAAGGAATATCACGTGCCTCTCAAACCGAACTTAGGTAGTATTATAACCTTACTTACTTAGCTACAATAGGCAGTCGTTGCACATTATTTCGAATGAAAATAGCGCGCAATCTCCCTAGAAGATCTTTTCTTAGGATTTTCAAACTCAAATTTATAATTTGCAATGCTTCATATTCATGCACCATAATTATTTTGATGGGCCATACTCAATAACATTCCAGCTTCTATATTTATTCAATACAATGTCTACTACTACCAAATCTACCGCCGCTGCCGCTTTACTCGCCGCCAGCGCTACAACTCTAACATCGGCAGCCAAAAACAATGTTATTGCTGCAACACAACAAACCCAACTCGTCGTGACACATGATGTGCACCACAATCAAGAGTGTAATACATTTGACACATCCGATATAGCCACCGCCATTGATACTGATAACAGTAGTTCATGGGTTAGTAAATCAGAAGATAAGGATACGTCTGATATTGGTATCTTAATTGTTAGTTGTGATGATGACGAGCAAGAGTGTATTAAAGATGGTTCATCCTCGCTTGGCGGACGGTGCACCTCCTCAGTTTCTATCACCGATAACACTGAATCGTCGTATACTACACCTATTATCAAGAACCAACAAAGTGTAGATACACCATCATCATCAAAGTTGAACAAACTAATCACATCATCTCAATCTCAATCAACATCACGAAATTTACAATCCTACAACTTTAATTGTCCTTCCACATGCCCAACACAATTCTGTAACTGCATCGAATCATCATTCTCAGGTGATGAATTTCCAAATAGTCAATGCGGATGGCATATTAATGAAGTTTGTACTAGTAACAATGGTACACAATTGACTGATGATTGTGGATTGGCGGATAGTCCATATTTAAATTTTATTAAGGATGGTGTATGTCCCTATGCGGGATGTTTATTGGATGTACAGAGTGGTGAGAAGTTGTTGGAGGAGTGTGAATGTGGTTATTACAGGTACGTCGTTCCATGTTATGCCTTTGTGTTGTGTGATGTACATGTGTTTATATTGTTCATGAATCAACTCTCATATCCTTCCCATGCAACAACTTTTAACTCTATCTTCATACACACACCAGTGACTATTGTGAACTGTACGACGTGTACTGTTCAGTAGCTGCATGTTGTGATGCCGCACCTGTGGGTGAGAAGACTCAGTGTCTACCCAAGTCCAAGAAGGAGGAAGAGGAGAAGGACGAAGAAGAAGAGAATGAGGAAGAAGAGGATGAAGATACGGAGGAGACATTTGCAACACGTCCACCTCTATCCCAAGAAGATACAGAGCCCTGTGATGGTGTTATTACCTTTATTGATCTAGATGCAACTGTCAATGAAGATAATGGTAACCAAGACCTCGTGGTACGATATGAAATTGGCAACACATGTGGACATAAAGTGAATCTACTTGCCGCTGATTGTGAAACTGCAATCTCAGGAGTTGATATTACACCATCTGATCCTGTTGAGGTTACGGGTGGAGATAAGACCGAGCTTACATTCGTATATAGTATTGATGGAGATGGTATTGAAGAGTCGAACGTGTGGAATGTGGGAAGTGAACAAGTTGAAGTTTGTGTATCGTTTACTCTCTTGAATGAGAATGGGCAGCCCATGTCAACTGAGAATCGTAAAGTCGGATTGCAAAAGGTTGTAGAGAGTACTCCTGTTGAGACAACCGAAGAAGATAGTAGTGCCGGAGCTAGTACCGAAGAGACGACCACCACTACCGAAGAAACTAATAGCACTGAAGAGACGTCCAATGTGTTAGAAGAAGTAGGCAACAATGGAGAGCCGGCAGATGTCTTTCCGCTGGGTCCGTGCCAAGGTGATTGTGATAATGATGATGAGTGTCAACCTGGATTGGTTTGTATGCAACGTGATGGAGGAGAGGATGTACCAGGATGTGAAGGAGAAGATGATACAAGCACCGACTATTGCTACCTACCTACTACTTCTGAGGAAACGGAAGAGGTTGCAACAGAAGAGCCCACGACATCTAGCCCTGTTTCGAGTCCTCCAACCACTGCTAGCCCTATATCTGATGAACCGACCACGGCTAGTCCAGTATCAAATGCTCCAACCACGGCCGTTCCTACATCAGATTCGCCAGTCACAGATGCTCCTGTTGTACCTCTTCCACAAAGGACTGGTAAGCCAACCGAAGCTGTTAATTTGGAAGAAGAAGAGTATGATCCGACATTAGGCCTTGGTGGAAGTAGTATGAGCATGGCACCCTCGCCAGCATCTGACTTTGTTGCTTCCTCGGTTACAAACAAGCCTACGGTAGATGAGGCAATCTCTCTTATCCCTGTTAGAGATGATGACGAAACAAAGTCACCAGTATCGTATTCAGGTAGTAAGAATGAGTCGTCAGGCAAGGCTGGAAAAGCAGCTTTATTCGGCAAGTCATCCAAAACTCTATCATATGACAGTAAGCAAAGCTCCAAGGCTACAAAGAAGAAGGGAAGTAAAACAACGTCAAAGGCTACTAAAAAGGGCGGTAAAGGGTCCAAGCACCACAAGAATCAGTGGCAGGCGCATGCTTTAGAACGTGCACATGATGTGAGTAGTAGTCAGAGTAACATTGTCAAGTGGGGTGCTGTTGCAGTTCTTAGTGCGGTGCTAGCTTGGATGAATACGTTTTAAAGTGTTTAGAGATATGAGATTGTGTTTAGAGAAATGTATGTGTTGGTAGAAAGTCAATAGTTCATCAGATCTTAAATGAAAATAAGGAAAGTGAAAGTGATTAGTATCTATTTACATACGGTATGTAGAGAGATAATAGTTTTCTTCTGCCACAAAACAAATCACCTCATCGCACTCGAAGGAGACTAAAACACTCATTCTCCTGTAGCTCCAACACTCTTCTAAAACAGCTTAGAATCATTGTTGATAATCATGTCGGACACTGAAGACGAATATCTCTCATTTAGTGATGACGACGACGAAAATGACGAGTCAGATGAAAGTAACAGGAACAATGCTGCTGAAGAACAGAGCCTATCAGAGTCGGATGACGAATCCGTGGCTGTTGCTGTTCCAGTAGGGCCTACGTTCCTTAGTGCTTCACACTTTCGATCTCGCCGTTATGAAATTGAACATTATGGTAACAGCACTGATTCGGTCTCTTATGGTATGTCGAATTTTCAATACAGTCTTCGTTGGCAAGGAGAGAACAACGATAAAGTTTCGTTGAAAACAGACCGATATTGGTGGAATCCTTTATCCAAAGTCCCTTATCATTCTGATTTACTACCACAGTGAGTATTCTGGACAGATCATCTAATTTCATTAGCTTGTCCACTCTCAACTACTTCCTCGTTTGCTTATTTCTTAGTTGGGAAGCGTTTGTCAATGAACAGATGAGTGATGAGATCAAGAAGAATCCCCTTAAGAGCCGAGAGGGGTTGAGATCTTCAGATGTTGCTCAGCCTCAGAGAAATCACAACAGCTTATCAACTTTTAGTATTAAGAATGTTGTGTTACCTCCCTCGTCATTTATTGATAAGAAGCTTTTGCCAATGTTGGGCAAGAAGACAAGTCTAACTTCATTGGAACTGCACGATTGTGAATTAGGGACTAATAGTATCAAGAGTATTGCTCGGTTTCTCTCCACCAACGAGTCATTGTCCATACTAGATCTTTCCTCAAACAAGATGAACGACCTCGATAGTGTCAAGGCTTTATCATCCGCAATCAAGGACCATCCCCAGCTAACATTTGTAAATCTATCAGATTGTAACCTTGTCTATTCAGATGATAATGGTGTCGAGCTCAAAACAGATGTACTCTCTTCCATCCTTGATGGATGCTCAAACTTGAAAAGCTTGGTGCTTGATCGTAATGATATCAAAATCGAAGGGGCTGTTTCGTTGGTAGCAGACTTCATTGCAAGCAACTCAACATTGACCCTGCTATCACTTGCCAATAATACCATGGGAGACGCAAATGCTGAGCTTTTGTACAAAGCCATGAAGAAGAATACATCGCTGCACGAACTTTCTCTTGGTCAGAATAGGATTACACTTCCAAAGTTGCTATTCGAAAGTAAGAGAGCATGTGAAAACTTGACGCATCTCGATCTGAGTGCTAGAAGATATGGCTACCCATACAACAACAAGGAGAAGATTAGGACTACTCCGAGTGTCAAATTGATTGCTTCATACTTGACAAGAAACCCAGCTCTAATAGAGTTGAACCTGTCTGGTAACAGCATTACCTCAAGTGCGGTCCGCTTCCTTGCGGCATCATTAAAATGCAACTCAACTCTCCAGCATCTCTATCTCAGCCGCAACTCTTTGACTGATAAGTGCATACCCTCGTTTGATGATGCTTTGAAGAAGAACACGACTCTTCTCTCACTTGATCTCAGCGACAACAAAATCAAAGTAACTGGTAGGAAAGAACTCATTCAAAGTATCATATGTGATACGACGAGCCTTGAGGCTGTTGCTAACTCTAACCATACGCTCAAGTTGATAATGACCAATGGAAAGTACAAGAACGACATCACTAGAGAGGACGAACTTCGTAATATCAATACTCTCAGAAAGAAGACCAAAGGGGTAAAGGATTCCACTTTATTCGATACGTCTGAGACCGAGGGACAGAAGATTCGTTACAAGGTTGTACTAGCTTTGTTTTCAATGAACACAGACTTGTTCAGCCCAACAAACTTTGAGAATCTTCCTCTTGAGCTCATGCCGCGTCTATTAGAGATTGCCCAAAATGAAATCGGTTACAATGGGTACGGCGAAGGCTCCGTTCGATATGGCCAGGGGGTTACTTGGTCGACGGAGAAGAAGAGGAAGGATGAAACAGATCCCTACCTCAATCGAGTGTATGAAGTTTTGACTGGGTGGAACACACCTCTTCTCTTTAATGTAAGTTGATATCGCATATTGTACTTTCTTTACCGTATGTGTAATGTCATCATGTTGTTTTGTATACTTCCAATCTTATAGAGAGGAGCCGGCAAGTTGAAGAAGAAGAGGGTCGGTGGCAAGGGTGCCAAGCGTAAGCGTAAGATGGGAGAAGATAATGATACCGACGACGAAGATTGGACGATGCACAGCCGTGGTGCTGGTTTCTAAACTGCATTTCAATTGATGTGCATGGTACTATGCTTCTTCTACTTGACATGTCACCCCAAAGTACCCAATAAACTAACTTCCATGTAAATTTTAATAGACTTACTCTTCTCGTTGCCTCTTCTTTGACATTTCTGGGAGACTTCCTCTCTTGATTTGAACAGTACACGGCCCTACAAGAGTGCGTCCATCAAGTGCCATCCAGCAATATTCACCAGATAGACGCTGCAGAACAATCGAACATGGATTGAGAATGATCTATTCAGTTAAATCAACAAAAGAGGATAAAATGAGTGGCTGCTACTTACCCTTTCCATGATTCCCAGTCGTCGTCCATCCACATAAACGGATAAAGTACCTTCATCTAGATCCAAGAGCATTTCCCACTTCACAATCTCCAACTGGCAAAAGTTCCTGTCCCACCCAAATACCATTATCTTCCGATGTAGTGAGCCAATCACTCCAGCTACATCTTCCATTATAAGTTCTATATAAGCAACAGTTTATGGATTTTGTACCCCATCTGGTATTTCTTTGAGCACGTAGTGCAGGCCAATTATTGACATGTAAGGGGAAACATGGTTTACCACGAAACCTGGTCTCATCTAAACCTTTCATTGTCCTAATGATACCCACACAAAGACCCCCACGTCCTGTTTTTCGAAAAGTTACATAATGTTTACCACTTCTCATAATGTTGTTTGATATGGCCGTTTTCCACATGTTCCTTTCTGATTTTACACATGATTTGTCGCCCTCTACGTAGTAGAAATTCTGTTCATCTCCTCCTATTAACTTATCAAACGTCAATGGGGCACGTAGTAATTCCAATTCATTGTAAAGAGCTAGCCAAGTCTCTTCATCATACCTTGGTAATGCATTCCTCTCTTCCTCTTTTGCATTATCAATAATTTGACGTGCTGCTTCTTCCATTAATGACCAAGTAAAATGAGATTCATTATTATCATAACTACTATTCTGTTTTGTATCATCGTTTGTACCACCAAAACGAGTACAAGTTAATGCCAAGTTGAGTAGCTCTCGTGAGTTGAGATACGGTGTAATACGTAGAATGATATCATTATTGTTTAAAGAATCCATGCCGTGTAGATACTGTAATAAAGTATGAATACCATAACTATGAGAATGAGGATGTATGAAACCCCAGACAATAGAATCAAAATTGATAATATTACCATCAAGACATTTGCAATAAAGATAGTGCACATGATGTGTCTATACCAATGTTTTCCATATCGGACAGCCACATACCGCTTACATACATCTATACCATTAATACGCCACCGTTAGTCATCTGCAACACAAAATCCACAAAAGATATAAACAATACTCTACTTAACTTCTCATAGACACTAAAAAAAATTCTGCACCAATTTGTTGTGCTCTTTATCTCCAAATATCCCATTTCATCGCCGTGGCCATCAACCAATACAGCATACATATCTCACCTATTGATACCCTTTCACTACTAGAATGTCCGCAGATCTCCTTCCTTGCCTAGGGTAGGATAGCATACCATCTCTCTTCAAGACAGATAGAGTTTATAATAGTTTTCATAAGAATTGAGAAACTCTTTTTAGATAGTATCCCAAGACCAACACCAATTAATCAATCTCTGCCGTGCCGCCATTCAAAAGTTTCTCTGCACCATGCACAATTATATGACTTATATCATTAAACCAGCTGACGAGAGCAAAGGAATCAGATATTATCGATTATCAAATGAGGATACCAGATATCTTTGGGAGAAAGATTATTATTTTTTCTTTTTTTGTTATGCCATTGCAATCTAATCGGCCTCTAACATTAGTTCTAGGTAGACAATATATAACGGCAGCGGTCTAATAATCCTCAGAATAATATCATGACAACATTGCTATTAATCGACATACAAAACGACTTCCATCCGGGCGGATCACTCGCAATACCAAACGCCGATAAAGATGCCGAGCGAACTGCAAATTTCATTAAGAAACACAGTGCATCAATTAGTCGTATTGCATTAACCATGGATTCGCATCAACGATTACATATTGCACATCCTGTATTTTGGAAGAATTCATCTGGTGAACATCCTACTCCATTCACAATTATATCAATGGAGGATGTTAAGAGTGGTAAATGGATGCCAAGGTCTGACATTAAACAAAAACGATCGGATGTTAAACAACCACCCAATTGTTCACGTTCGGGACCGTTAATTGATATTGATGTATTTGCAAAGCATGGACCGATACCTGATAAGTTATACGATGATAATGGTGATTTAAACATGGTAGAATACTGTATCGAATACACTCGTCGATTAGAAGCCAAAGGTAAATTTCAATTATGTATCTGGCCTGAACATTGTTTAATTGGTAGTTATGGGCATAATGTCGTGCCCAAGATTATGGATGCAATTAACTATTGGTCACATGAAACTGGTGCTAGTCCAGAATGGATTAGTAAAGGACAGAACTTGGTTACTGAGAAGTATAGTGCTTTATGTGCCGAGGTGCCTGTTAGTGAGAAGACTGATTATGATAATGTCTTGTTTGAGTGGGTAAGTTATATTTGTGGTATTCGTATGTATGTTATGTTTTATTATATTTGGGTATATTTGGTATACTCATCAACTTTCTCTCACACCTCATGATCAATATGAAACAAAGCTAAAACACGACACGGAGAAACTTATCATGTGTGGTCAGGCATTAAGCCATTGTGTCAACTATACAGTCCGTGATATAGTTGATCATTGGCCAAAGGGAGAGATGAATAAGTTGATCGTGTTGGAAGATGCTGCATCATCTGTACCGGGGTTTGAAGCTGCAGGGGAACAGTTCTTAAAGGACATGAAAGAAGTCGGTGTGAATATTGAAACAACTGAGACATGTCAGCCTTGAAAGTGTAGCAGGGGATGAGCTCACTTTTATCTTGTGTATACTAGTATTTGTTAAATTACATACATCTTCTTTAACGTGTATCAGCCAGTTTTTAAGTAACTCTCAGCTCACATGCTTAGAAACCACACTCATCGTCATCATCCTCTTCAAGCCTAGCTCTTTTCATCTGAGGAGAAGCAGCTTTAACCTTACCCCCACCATCATCGTCGTCATCTCCATCACCACCTCCTCCACCACCGTAATACTTGGCCCGCAGTTCCTCAATTGACAATCCTGCATCCTCACACAACTCATTAACTTCGCCATAATCAGCCTTCTCATCAAAATCATCATCAAAACTATCATCATCATTATGTCGTCGACTACGCTTGACCGCACCACTTCGTGTTTCTTTGGTATTAGTATCTCCACTACTACCATACGTCTTCATAAACTTAATCTTAGCTCTTGATCCACTGGCACCTGCTGATGGTGGGGTATATATACCATTTGATAGAACAAATTGTCCATACTCATTATAACCCCTACCTACCACATTTGTCGAGGTATTATTGGCAATAGTGGTAAAGCAGATCTCAACATCTCGTTCCTTAATCTTCTTGTCCTGTTGTTTTGCAGGTGTATCAGCCTCCGAAGGAGATGGTGGTTGTAAGAAGAATCCGTCAAAGCACATTGTTCGACGAGTTGGTATACTGTTATTATCATCACTCTCGGTAGACGGAAGTTTCGACAATGTAGGACGATGAATATCAAACAATACACTCCTTCGTGACTTCTTCTCTTCATTCGAAGATTGTGATAATGATGAAGGACCTGACGTTCCATAAACTCTATCCTGACTCTTTAGTTTGAACTTTGGATGTTTGATCACTGGTTTCGTACACATCAAATCTTGAGACTCTGTAACAAGTTGAGATTGTAAACACCATGTGCCACTAATGATAATTCTTCCTTCATCATTAATATATAGAGTGCCATTTAGTACCACTGGATCGACAATTGCCTCTTCTTCATCATCGGATGATTCTTCACCTGTAAATTCGTCATCATTCTCGGAATCGTAATTGGCAGGGTTAAAGTCTACCTCCTCGTTATCGTCATCATCCGCAGCTGCAGCAGCAGCCTTGTATTCTTCTAGAATCTTTGCACGTTCTTCCTCCGATGCCATTATCAACAAGTTTAAGTTTGGAATTGGTATTTCTGCAAACACATGAGAATGTGAGAAGAAAATTATGGATACATATAAATTTGAGTAGACGATAGTAAAAGATATATGAACCGAATGAAAGAAATATAGCAATATGTAATAGTCTAACACCGCGTTGAGACAACAAGTTCACAACATAATATACAAACAACCACAAGCATGTAATACATTTAATAATGATTATGAAGCGCTTCTAGAGAGAGAGAGTATCTTCTCTCTTATTTCACCAACATCGTAGGTACCACCAACATATCACCACAAAACTGCACCACAGCCACTTACATTTGATTTGCAATTCACAATACCTGTATGAGAAACACCAAACTAACTCGCATTCAACTCCATCTAATCTCTTTACTAGTATGGTAGGCAAGGTTTAGGATACCGCTCATTTTTATGAGAGTTGAAAGATGAGATTTAGTGATTAGAAAGAGGTCAGAGTTGTCATAACATTACACACTGTTAATCATGAATGTTGTTGACGATTATAATACCGAGGAAGTAGATGAATACACATCCGCAAAGAAATTAGTCCAACGTGCCGCAGATCGTGAGGCCCTATTATCATTATTTAAGAAGAAGAACAAGTCAAAAGATGATGCTCATTTTACAGACTCTAAATTACAATCAACATCAACTGAATTAGGATCAGACTTTTCAAATTTACCATTGAAAACAGATCATCCATCACGTCCATGTTGGACATGTCCCGATGGTACAATCTACCTTGAAGCCTTTCATGATTTATATCCCAAGGCGTATGATTTTCTCGTAGCAATTTCAGAACCAGTCGCTCGTCCTGAATATATACATGAATATAAATTAACACCCTATTCGTTATATGCCGCGGTCGCCACCAACATTGATACTGAAAGTATAGTCAAGGTATTAAATCGATTTAGTAAGAATATATTACCAACTGGTGTTGCAAAGTTTATTCGAGAATGTACAAAGCGATATGGTAAAGCAAAGTTAGTATTAAAACATAATAAGTATCATGTTGAAAGTGAATACCCGGCGGTGTTAAGGGAATTGTTACGAGATGATTTGATTAGTCAAGCACGTGTGGCCGAGGAGACTACTACAACTGGTGGTGATGGCGGCACTACGGAGGCAAATAAAGATGGGTTCGTGGTACACACAAAAGCCGAAGAGATGGAGGAGAATTTACGTATATTAAAAGAAATGGATGGTGATAGTAGTTCAGATGATGAAGATGGAGATAATGAAAAGGGCAAGGAACAGAAGACAACAGTGTCGTTTCAGATTAAGGGTGATAGTGTTGAGGTTGTGAAACGTCGTGCTATTGAGTAAGTTTTCATATTGTTTTTATGATGTGTTTGTGTTTCTCCTACTCACTTACACAATTCTCTTATATAGTTTGGATTATCCACTAATGGAAGAGTATGATTTCCGAAATGATAAAGTTAATCCAGATGTACCCATGGATTTAAAGCCACATACAAGGATTAGACGGTATCAAGAACGTTCGTTGAGCAAGGTGAGTTAATGAACTGACCATCTCCCATGATTTTGTGTTTCTTCTTATCTCACTCACCACCCTCCCCGTTTTTCAAATCTTAGATGTTTGGTAATGGACGTGCACGATCGGGAATCATCGTCCTACCCTGTGGTGCAGGTAAAACACTCACCGGCGTAACTGCTGCCCAAACTATTAAAAAATCAGTAGTATGTCTCTGTACCAACGCCGTATCCGTCTTACAATGGAAGTATCAGTTCAAACTATGGACGAATATTCCCGATGAGAATATATGTGTCTTTACCTCCGATAAGAAGGATGATTTACCCTCTGGTGGGTGTGTATTAATAACAACTTATACTATGATATCATTTAGTGGACAGAGGAGTGATAAGTCGGCTGAGGTTATGAAGGCAATTCAGAGTAGAGAATGGGGATTATTGTTGATGGATGAAGTGCATGTTGTACCTGCCAAAATGTTCCGTAGGGTTATTGGTAGTGTTAAGGCACACTGTCGTCTGGGATTAACAGCCACGTTGGTACGTGAGGATGATTTAATTTCGGATTTGAACTTTTTGATTGGACCGAAGCTTTACGAGGCAAATTGGATGGATTTAACCACACAGGGATACCTTGCCAATGTCCAATGTGTTGAGGTATGGTGTCCCATGACAGGACCGTTCATGAGAGAATACCTCATGGCCGATAGTGGCCGGCTCAAGCAGTTACTTTATGTAATGAATCCTTCGAAACTGAGGGCGACTGAGTTCTTGGTCAAGTTCCATGAAGACCGAGGGGATAAGGTTATTGTGTTTAGTGATTTGGTATATAGTTTAAAGTTATATGCGGCTATGCTAAAGAGGCCGATGATTTATGGTGAAACAAGTGAGCGTGAAAGGCAGGCCATATTGGGAACGTTTAGAACTAGCGAGTGAGTTTGATAAGTGATGTTGGGTTAATCTCTTCATTTTCTTTGTTGCAACTTACTAACTAATTGCAACTCCTCCTCCACAAAATACAGTGCTCTACGAACGATATGTATCAGTAAGGTCGGGGATACATCGATTGATCTACCCGAGGCAAATGTCATCATCCAAGTGTCGTCCCACTTTGGTAGTCGTCGACAGGAGGCACAACGTCTCGGTCGTATCCTCAGGCCTAAGTCATATACCCAAACCGATGGGTCTAACCGATCATCTTTCAATGCCTTCTTCTACACCCTTGTCAGTACGGATACACAAGAAATGTTCTACTCCACAAAAAGGCAGCAGTATTTGATCGATCAGGGGTATACATTCAAAATCGTCACGACACTATCAGAAAGAGCAGATAGAGAAGCTGTCGAACATGATTATGCTTATAAAACTCCCGAAGAAGACCGCACACTACTCCGGACAGTCCTTACTAGTGACACAGAGCTTGAGAAGGACCAACGAGCAGAGGATACAGCCATTAGGAAGAGTAACCCCGACGGGGCACGCTTAGCAGATTTAGGAGTAAAGAGAACTGCTGGAAGTACACTAGCTCAGTTATCGGGTGGCACTGGTGCCAGATACAAGCCTGGACCAAGAAAGGTCCACCCTATGTTTGCAAAACGTAGGAAACGTTAAACTATAATATAAAATATAGTCAGTTAGACCTTCTACTTCTGTTCATTCAATATTACTTTAATCTCGTAATTTCTAAATGAACTCACACCCATCCCCTCAAAATTGTCTAACGTACTGCAACTCCTATTGGTTATCCACAAGTCGTAGCATACATATTTCTACGTCCCTTGTTATCAAGGTCCTTCTCTTTCATACATTCTAAACATGACCTTTATTCCCATCTAATCACATTCTAAACAAAACTGGAACTCATTTCCATCAATATCCTGCATGTATTAATTCTCTATTATCTTCATTTCATATCGCTATCATCCCCATATCATATTCTGTCAATCACTTCCCACCTTAATATGGCATCCTTGTTAATTTTTTTCTTCTCCTGCTTTCAACATCTCTAGAGCATTGCCTCTCCTCATCTCAATAACCGGGGCAACATTAGGGATGTCCTGGTTAATGATGATTGCCATCCAGCAATACTCACCAGAAAGACCCTGTTAGTATGAGCAACAAAAGCATGCGCAGAAATATGTGAGGAAGGTAAACAGACGGAAGAACCAAGGAAACATATGCACGTCTCATACAAATAAGCACTTACACTTTTCATTACGCCTAGACGTCGCCCATTTTTGTATATTGCCAATGTACCCTCATCAAGGTCGAGCAACATACCAAGTTCGTAATCACCATGAGCCCTCTCTTCTCCTTCCCAACTTTCAGAATAGTTTGTAGTTTCCTGCCAATCGCTCCAACATGCACGTCCACTCCAACTATTGTATGTGATAGTATTGACTTGACATTCAGTCCACCTTGCTGTTCGTTGAGCAATCTGGCGAGGCCAATACTCCCGTAAGAAGGTTGAATATGAACCTGTCGGCACTTCATGACCCTCCCAGTCCATTGGGCGGATTAAACCACAACTCATTGCACCGTCACCAGTTTTCATAAACCGGACATAATGTTTACCACCACGCATAACACAGTTCGAAACTGCAGTCCTCATCCCACCAAGGATAGAATAGAATTGGTTATTATCACCATCACCGGTACAAAACCCATTCTCCTCACCAAACAATCGATCAAAGCTAAGTACCTTTTTGCGCTTTTCCAACTCTCGAACTAATCCAATCCATGTCTCTCCTTCATACCTTGGATTAAACCAATTCTTCTGTTCCTCTTTTGCATTAAGGATTCGCTTCGCTGCCACATCTATCAATGAACAGTCCGAGGTAGCGGCGGAACTATCAGCGCTACCAAAACGTTTACATGTCAATGAAAGGTTGAGTAAGTCGTGTGAGTTGAGATATGGTGTAACGCGTAGGATGATATCGTTATTTATGGATTCCATATTTTTTCGTGTACTGTGTTTATGATAGAGAAGATACATACGATGATCGCCGCTATTGTATCAGATTGATGCTATTACACCACTGAAATATTGCAATAAAGATGATAATGTTGTTAGAATACATGAGTGAGTTGCCACAATTTGAAGAATATATAAAGTGTCTCTGACATCATAGACTCAACATAAAACACAGGGGAACACTACTTGGATACCGTTGAAATTATAACTATTAGGTACACACAATACAAACAAACAATATAAACTTATTATACTCCACTCGCACACCTTCATTAACAGATAAAACCAATCCAAATTCGATAACAACCAACCTCAACAAACTCAGTATCATTCATTGAGACATGAGTTTTAATAGGTTTCTTAATTTGGTGTATCCTTATCTTATAGACCGCTAACAATTGAATTTCTCGAATAAACTTAATAAATGATAGTATGATTATAATGATACTCACCTCTCTATTATGTTTTATGATAGTCCCTAACCCTATAGTAGAGGTAATTGGCCACTCCTCACTGACTGGTGCCATAAAAATATCTTTGATTAAACATGGAGACTAAACGCTTAAAGCAAAATGAATTTGCAAAAGTTCGACTAGAGATGGTCAGCCCTTACTACTATTGCCCTCTATCGATAAGAAGTACCGTCTTATGATATAGTCGTTATGCTGTATGGATCGTTAGGTCTAATCTACGAGTTGTACACAATCGTCGTAGTAGTTCTAATGAACTATCCACTCAAAGATACCTCCTCAAGTAGTATTGCAAACAACAACGACACCATAATGACATCACTATCACAAACAAACAAGCCCATCCTTGGATATTGGAATATCCGTGGATTAGCATCTTCAATACGGTATCAATTAATATATTCGGGTATCGAATTCAATGAAGAAGTTTATGAACAGGGTGATTCTCCGGAGTATAGTAGAGATGAATGGATGAAAAGAAAGTACAAGTTGGGATTGGAATATCCTAATCTACCATATCTAAAAGATGACAATTATAAGCTAACTGAAAGTGGTGCTATACATCGGTATTGCGCGAGAAAGTGGTGTCCTGAATTGCTATGTTACAATGATATTGAACTGTACGGGAAGGCAGAAATGGTATGGGGAGTAGTCTCAGATTTGAAGGGATTTGTAACAATGAATTGCTATAGAGGTGACGGTGATACGAAGTCATTATCAAATGTAGCCATTCCACGATTTACATTAGTTGCTAAACAATTGGAAAGTAACAAGTATCTTATTGGAGACAAATTGTGTTGTGCAGACTTTGCATTAATGGAATTAATTGAGATGATGGATTACATATCAAATGGGGAGATATATAAGACATATCCATCATTGCAGTATTATCGGAATCGAATGTTTAGTTTACCAAAAGTGAAAGAATACTATGAAGATGAGAGGAGTGATAAAGCACGAAAGTTGCAGTTTAATAACAAGAGTGCCAAGATTAACAATTAATCTACACATTATGATCATGATAATGATCATTGGGAATTACGATGAGAAGGGGAAGGTGTACGGAGGTGAGTTTAGTAGACAAGATTAAGAATGATATTTAAGATTCTAGCATACTATGGGGAGGCAACAATTGAGACTTCTTAAGAAGAAGAGAAGAGATTGCATAAGAAAGGTTGGATATTAAGGAAAGAGCTTAAAATACTTATTATTCGGCCAGCCCTCTTTAAATGCCACCACATAAAGATAAAGATGTTAGTTGAATGACATAGCATGCCGTCTATCCATAGTAAGTGGCGGTGACCTTAAAGTATAGTATGTACCTCTCATATACCTTATCTAGTATTTACTTTAGCCCATTGCAGAGTAGTAGGATTATGTAGATATGAACTAACAAAGGTATGAAAAAGTATTTTAGATGCACCTTAAATGTCACTCTATGATACATGCCAAGGTACTCAACATCTCAGACCCAGACAAGTGTTGTCCACTAGGCCTCATTGCAGCAGTTTTGTGTCGAGGTATCTTGGATTCGTTGACAAAAGAATGAAATGCCGATATGTTCGCAGTGTACGCCGAGGGAGCTCCTTATATGATATATACATACAAGTACAAGCCCCCTTCAGCGATTAATCTAGTCCTTTTCATCAGATCTTCTTCTAACAGAAGATAAGATACTCGTAATCGGAAAAGATACTTCCAGGAGCATCCGTTCTATACTGAAGAATACAATGAGTTGGTTTTGGTTCCTATATTCAGTCTATGTCCGATGACACCGAGCATAAAGTCCATGAAGGAGTGATATGCGGGAGGCAAATAGGAATTGTCATCTTGGCACTGAATACGCCATTGTGCTATTACGGCTTTGCTTCTTC
>Ga0214481_100649_pt1 | contig 16936 bp, 15 predicted proteins | sample M1_20Mar14CPVII9_4_FD_165057 | JGI IMG/M metagenome (GOLD analysis project Ga0214481, IMG submission 165057) | Marine eukaryotic communities from Monterey Bay, California, United States - M1_20Mar14CPVII9sort6BwellG10 | ecosystem: Environmental > Aquatic > Marine > Unclassified | place: USA...
GATTTCCCTCGAAAATGTTGGATTCTCTCGTCTTCGAGGTGTAGCTGTCTTGTTATAACTCCACCATGAGTGATGCATATTCTATAGTAGACATTCCCAAGTCCCTATCTATACATGGGATGGCTTTGACAAGCACTGGCAGGAAAATAGAGCACAGCAAGGTAGTGGTTGGCACCCAAACGTACGAATCGCTCAGCTCGATTTCCCTCACAATTTCGAGATTCTCTCGTCTTCGAGGTGTAGCCGTCTTGTTATAACTCCACCATGAGTGATGCATATTCTATAGTAGACATTCCCAAGTCCTTATCTATACATGGGATGGCTTTGTCAAGCACTGGCAGGAAAATAGAGCACAACAAGGTAGTGGCAGACACCCAAGCATACGAATAAAATGGCTTGGTACTTGGTTTCCTTCAAAATTTCGGGATTCTCTCATCTTCGATGTGTAGCCGTCTTGTTGTAACTCCACCGTGAGTGATGCATATGCTACAGTACACATTCAGAATGAGTACTTAAGAATACATTCACTCTTTTATGTTTATATCCATGAATATCAGCCAAATTGTTAGCGGGTTTTTGAGTTTTTTTTACCATGAAGTGTCAATAATTTCCATCAAAAGTAGGTTAGTAGGTCTATACATGTGTTTGAGTGTTTATCATCTTGTTATGTATTCAAATAATGTTGTTTGATTATTAAATATGATCTCATTTCATTACAATTACACACTACTACTATGTACACCATGAATATGAATGGGGTGTCTTTGTTGGTGTTTTCTTGTTTATTCTGATGTATTTGGACAATATAAGTCAAGTTTGTCATTAGAATTTGATTATTGATGTACAGGTGATCATATTTGTCTATTGGGTCATCTCCTAGATCCTAATATTAATGGTATTACAGTGGATTTAGGGCAAAAAGCTCATGTGGTGCGAAGTTTGGGGTGGCATCAAGTATGTTCTTTCTTGTTCCATCGAGTCGCTGGAATTTCATTTTGAAAGTTATTCAACAATATGTTGAAGTTTCACGTCGCGAAATCATGTGTCATACTCAGTAGATACGATAGATATTCCCGGCGATATTCTATACCTCCCCCCCTATCGGCCTAGTGATCGGTAAATAATATAATGTGTTAATATTACAAAGAGATGACAATGAAGGTATTAAAATCATGGCTATTTCTCATGACAACAACAATTAGGCTGACGAAAGTGAGCAGTTTCCTGAGTCCAAATCCAACAAATAGATCATTATCCAGTGTATTGAAAATGTCGACAACCTCTGCTATTTCAAGTTGGTCAGATTTGCAATCAGTTTCCTCCAAAACAGTTGTAGGAGCTGCTTTAAAAAAAGAACAAGAGTCGAGACTAGCTGGTGCTGGTGCGGCGTTTGTACAGAACAAGCTACGCCTATTTGGTTCTGCTGATATACCTAAGTTGACTCTATATAGGGATCACGCGGGATGGTGTCCTTATTGTCAAAAGACGATGCTACTAATCGAGGAGAAACGCATCCCTATCAATATTGAATTAGTGCCGATGAGATCCTACGGTGATAAATCAGAATCGTTTCTAAAGATAGTTCCTAGTGGTTTACTTCCGGCTTTGGTTGTTGAAACTAGTGACGGCAGAAAACAAACAATTACTGAATCACAAGTTATTATGGAATTATTAGATCAATGGCATCCTGTGGAAGATGGCTATAAGCAGATGCTTCCATCTAACGAGGATATTGAAGGGCAGAAGAGATACAATCAATTGGCAAACTTGGAGAGGGAGTTATTTAGCTGGTGGTGCAATTTGATATTTCGTCCCGAGGGACCTATGAGTAGTGGAGGAATGATTGGCAAACTAATGGGTAGTTCTGAAATGTCTGGGGCTATGCAAGGTTTCTTAGATTGTCTCGAGAAAGTTGACAATGCACTTGCATCTACAAGTGGACCTTGGTTCTATGATACTGCTGATCACCCTACAATGATTGATTTTGTATATGTATCACATGTTGAGAGAATGTTAGCATCGTGTGCTTTCTGGAAGGGTTTAGATTTGAGATCAGCTGAATACAAACGACAATTGCCAGCATTGAATAAATGGCTAGATGCTTTCGAAAAGAGAGAATGCTATCTGGCCTTCAAGTCTGATTACTACACACATGTTAGAGATATCCCACCACAGTACGGGCCTGGTTATGATGGTGGCTTTGAGGAAAACCGAAAGAAGTATCAAGCGAGTATCACGGGCAAAGACAACAAGAGTTGGGACTTACCTCTATCATTTGACGACCCACTACAACCATTACTTAAAGGTCCTCCACTTCCATTGTGTGTACTCAAAGCGTCTGGAATCAAAGGCGATAACGGAGAAGTTGGAGTAGAGGGAACAACATATGAGAATGCTGATCCAGGGAAATTGGCAGAAGCTTGTCGACACATGGCTGCTTGGAAGTTAGCTGCAAACGGGGACAATGTGAGCAAGTTTGCAGCTCGTGGTGGTCCAGACGGTGCAAAGAATCCTCGCAAACGCTTTGGAGCTGAACTGGCTGATCCATATGCCCAACCTGATACTGCACTTATTCCTCTCGTGGACATGGCGTTGAAATTAGTATGCGGTGCTTTGTTGGCAAAAGGCGGAAATACCGAGCACCAAGCGGCATTAACTGAGATGAAAACAGGGCTTGAGGAAAGTATCGACAATAATAAGGGTAGGAATGTAGCATCAGGAAAGTATTGTTTTATATCATGAATTCGTGTGTTTAATATGTAGTCTCAGTATTGACTACTTCATTTGAGCTTAGATTTGAGCTTAGTTTGCCTTTATTTGATTGCCTCTACAAACCACTGTACTAACATGAGTCACAATCATCTCTCTTTAACTTCATAACTGCGAAACGCGCACCTTCCAGCATTAATGTATCTCAGAGACCGTACTGGAGTGCCAAGAGATCTGCCATTGGCATCAGCTAGACAGCTTCGAGCACACTTGAATGCTGCAATAGATATATTGTATTAAAGTAGAAAGACATTTACATTGATTACTACCCCAAACATTTACCACTACTTATCCCCACCGCTACTACGACTTAATAAACTTTCCTACAATACAATCCTCTGATTTTCCTTCCCAGATAATTTAATGTGGTTTGGCATGTCCTCCCATTTTCGCCAACAGCTCTGAAAAGATACCAGAACAAGCCAAAGCAATACCCGACCATCCTGTCAAAGAGAGTGAATGTCCCTTCAAGAAAATACTCAACATGACTGAGAAAATCTTACGTGTGGTAGTCACTGTTGACAATACAAGTGGATCGAAGTTGGCAATGGTATAAAAGATGAAGGATTGTCCAACAGCCGAACAGAGTGCAAACTTGATAATCTTCTCAAAGATCTCTGGATTAGCAGTACAGAATGCAAGTCCGGGTTTTACTTCATTGAGTGCAACTGAGATGACAACAGCTGTAACACACATGTACCAATTTGTCCAAAACATAAAGTCATATGGCTTGGGCTTAACTCCAGCCTTTTTTGTTTCCTCCTTTAGACGCTTTTGGAATCCAGCAGTTACACCATCCAGTACGAGACTCATTACGATATATGCTACCCCCATCATAGAACTAGAACTACCTCCACCCTTCTTCTTTCCCATGCTAACAATAGCAGTTCCACCAATAATCGCAGCTACTTGAAGATATTCACGAATACTGTATGATGCACCACCAAGAATCAAACTTCCAAGCATTACAGGTGCCATTTTGCCACTCTTCGCAAGTGTAGCAACAGGGAAAGATAATCCATTGGCAAGAGCTAAACTTGTACACGCCTTGGCAGTTACCTGAGATGCACCTGAAATTGCAAATGCTTGCTTTGGAATACCCTTCGTAGGCCCTGTGAGTTGCATACCAATAAATCCAATGACAACGTTAGCAAGTGCTTCCAACACCTGTAATAACCAAGCCTGTTTGAATTGCGATCCATCTTCCGCGGTATAACGAAATACATCTTCTTGAAGACTTCCATAGTAAAGGAAGGCTGCATAGATACCACCGGCTCCAATGAGAAGTTTGACTGCCGACGGCAAGCCTGCTGATTCTTGTGTCATAGTTGCTGCTGCTGTTGATGATCCACCACGTTGTTGTTTAATAATAGTATCCAATCCTAATGCTGCTGTTGGCGGCTGAGTATTCTTTGTAATCTTTATTTGCTTTACTTTATCAAGTGATGCCAAGGAACGCCGAGGAGATGCTATATGTGATCGAGTAGATGTGGTAGAAGATGAAGCGACGGTATTGTTGATTAGAATAGCTACTAATAAGAGGAAGCTGAGGAAGCGAGGCATTATATTTAAATTATGAGGTGATGGGTTGTCTTTTTGTCGATCTAAAAACATCAATGACATCAATCATCAAAAAGATATTCCACGAGGAGATTACCGTCTTTTTATTCACTTGTGCTTTATCTCTTTATGCTCAACATCAAATAGAGGTATAGATGAAGATGACGGAACAGAGCAGCAACGATGGTTCTATGCCCAACAAACTATTTATACATGCCCAATTTGAGGTACCCCAATCGGTGGTGACGGCGGCTGATGTTGGCAATGATCATCAGGTCGAAGATCAGAGTGGAATAAATGACAACAAGAATGATACTACTTTAATAAGTTCGGTAGTTACCACAAAGCAATCATTTGATACATTGAATTGCAAACCGGCTATTATTGGTCTTCCTGAAGGAGCAGAACCTATCAAGGTATGTCGTCTTATGCGCACCTAATAATTATGCAAATGAAAAAGTACACATCATATGCACACTTTATGTGTTTATCTAATATTGTTACTATCAATTTATCTGTTTCTCATCAATTATACTATGCGACGATATCATATTATATATATTGTATAAAGCCGGAGCCAGGAGACTATAGTTACTCAGGAATGCACGATCATGGTCCATTACCGCAACCAAAGGAAGGGGGGAATTTTTCACAAATTATTGGTTTAGTAAATGAAGCAAAGAAGGCATCAGATTTATACTTAACAGAAGTGATCGAGAAGGAGAAAGCGTTAATTGAAAAGTCAAAGAACTCAACAATAATACCAAAGAAATCAGAGAATAATGGACAACAACAACAGAAACGACAGAAGAGATAGCAAGTGTTGTGCGTAAACATTTTTTTTGAGGCAAAAGCTCTAAGCCTGTCACCAATGTGTCATGAAGCAAACACTGATTGGTTATAAATAACACAGATATGCACATCAGCGAAAGAGAGAAAGAGAGAGAGAGTGAGATAGAGCACTAGTGTTAGCACCATGCCAATGTTTTAAAGAAGGTATCCTAAAATAATCATTTTTATGATGCCAATAAGTATGTGACAAACAAACTAGAATGATTGCTAGTGGACAAAAAGAGGAGGCAAGAGGATAATATCAAAGCAAAGTATGCATTGCACGCATCCACTGCACGCACGGGCTCGCTAGCTACATTGCGCGTTGAAAGATACCTTGTGGTATCCTTGCGATCCATTCGCCTCCTCAACTCCACAAATTTCATTTTTCACACACGCACAAAGTAGAAGAACAACATCTACCTTCCTCCCCAATACAATACGCATCCTCCTATCCATTACATAATCGTATATATATATAATGGTATCCAACACAGTTGTATGCCTCGAGTGTCAACAGATTTGCAATGGTACTCTATGTAGAAGAAAAAGAAGGAACAATAGAAAAATGTGTCACAGAAATAATTATTCATCACTGACTACTCGAAGCAACAATAATCGAATGATAATTAGAAACTCATCAATAGTATTCCTCGGTTTGTTAACATGTGCAGCTGTTATAGTTCAAGCGTTAGCATCACCACCATCGACTAATAATTTAGCACCTTGGGGAACTCGCGGAGGAGCTCATGTTGCTGCAAAGAAGGGCAATGGTATCCCATCATCATCTACTACTCAATCAGCGTTGTCAATGTCAGTGAATGAGGAAAGCAAAAGCAGCAGCAGTAATAACAATAAAGGATCTTCAGATAGAGAACTTGAAATAAATGGCAAGGCGGAGATTCCATCACCGATAATCCGTCCATTGAATGGAGAATCTCAGATCAATGGACGAAGAGTAGCAGCTACTAGCAACATGCCGTCATTATCTACAGCATCAGCAGCCACTGTTCCTCATCCAGGCAAGGCAAAGAAGACTATACTCACCCAGGGAGGGTTTGCAGATGAAATTATACCAGCCACCTACGTTGCCGAGACAAATTTGCCAACCGATATTGGGCACTTTCGTATTCGTGCATACCGTATTGAAGAATTTGAAGATGCAACGAGAGAGCCTAATCCATTGGGTGCTGGGGCTGGATTAGGCAGTGAGCCGTGTATTATCTATTGTACAGATAAACCACCATTTGGAGCAAAAGGTGGAGAGAGGGGTGGAGCAAAGGAGGTACCCGTGAGGATTCATGATCAGTGTTTTACAAGTGAGGTATTTCGTAGTCAGAGGTGAGCATATACATACACAACATATGTGTACATTTTGTTGCTTTGATTCATCTATCGTAGTTACTCATCTTTTACTGCATCTTCTCTCATACAACAATTAATAGATGTGATTGCAAAGAACAACTCAAAATGTCGCTGGAATACATTCGAGAAAATGGAGGTGCCATCATCTATCTTCAACAGGAGGGACGGGGAATTGGTCTTGCTAATAAAGTAGCTGCCTATGCACTTCAGGATGTAGGACTTGACACTGTAGATGCTAACACTCACCTTGGCTTCCCGGAAGATGCACGTCAATATGGAGTAGTACCTTCTCTCTTATCAGATATTGGTATTGATTCCATCCGTTTAATGACAAATAATCCACGAAAGATTGAAAGACTTAGGGCGTTAGGTGTCGATGTAGCAGGGACGATATCCATGGTAGTACCAAAGGTCAATGTACACAATAGAAAGTATCTAGAGACAAAGAGGAATAGGATGAGCCACATGAATTTTGGAGACTTACTTTCGGCAGACACATCAGCACCGGACTCTGTGCTGTCATCTGATTACAAACATGTTGATCTTTCACCATTGAATCATGGAACAGACTCTGTGGCTGAGACATATATCAATGATGGAGAAGAAATGGCAGCGGCAGCTATCGCAGCAGCACTTATGGACGATCCCAACCAAACGGGTGTGAAAGCTGCAGACGATGGGTATTGCTTTGGTCGTAAATCCGTAGAAGACGGAATTGCTGCTGTTGCTAGGGGAGAACTCATTGTAGTTGTTGATGACGAGAGTCGCGAGAATGAGGGAGATTTCATCATGGCAGCAGATAAGTGCACGCCCGAGACAATGGCAGAATTTATTAGATATTCATCGGGAGTGATATGTATAGGCATGGAAGGAAAGAGAATGGACGAGTTAGAGCTTCCACCAATGGTAGTGAACAACGAGGACCCTAAGGAGACTGCCTTTAGTGTTTCAGTTGATGCAACAAGTGAGCATGGAATTACAACAGGAATCAGTGCCACTGACCGGTCAATAACAAGTGTAATGCTGGCTAAACAGGATGCCAAAGCAAGTGATTTCCACAGACCAGGCCATATATTCCCGCTGAGGGCAAAAGAGAATGGGGTATTAACTCGTGATGGACATACAGAAGCAGCTGTTGATTTCGCTAGATTGGCAGGCTCATCACCTGCAGGGTTATTGTGCGAAATTGTTTCAGAAGACAATCCTGTGGAAATGGCTAGATTACCAGAACTGAAGAAGTTTTGCAAAAAGCATGGTTATGTCTTGACAAGTATAGCCGATTTACAACAATATCGACGAGACACAAATCAGTAGAAAGAAGTATATTTGGGGATATATGGGGTAGAAGATAGAAGCATAAGTTAAAGCTTCTGACAATCGATCGTTTTTTCTAGTAACAATTATTTACAGTGTTTTACTTTACATTCTTCCCAAGAAATCTGAGCTCTTCTATTATATTCATGTGGTATAGCTCAGAACCTTTCGAGCATGCCTATTGTGTGTACACATTTTGAACAGCTAGTTCTATTTACAATACAAGACAAAAATACAGAATATGATATCTTCAAGCCGACACTCTCTATGCCTAAGAATTGTTCTTGACTTGGCTTGATTTGATACGAAAGGTGAATAATATGCGCGTCTCAGATTGACAATCTATTTGCCATCATTTTTAATCTTGACTTGATCTGAGTTTTGGTTGAGTATGACGAAGAAGAAAGAATGACTCCTATTCTCTCAAAGGTTATTGACAATTCTCCTCAATTTCGTTGGATTCGTGCTACCAGGCATCTTCTCCCGATTCCGTTCGAGCTCGAGGTGATCACGTACAAGCATGATACTTTGCTTAAAGCTCTCTTCATCTTTGATGATACTAATGCTAGTATTGGTAAGTGGAGGACCTCTCTTCAATGAGTTACCCATGTGACTTAGCGCAAGGACTCACTTGAGTTAAACCCGCCGTTTTGAGATGGGAAAGAAGTAAGTGATACAAAGGCACAATGGCTATTCTTTTCTGTTTGTTTGCCAGATTGCTTCTTCTGTCCAGTAAACCTCTTCATTTCATATCGAACCAGAGCTGCTTGTCTTAGAGCCGTCTGCTCTTGTTGTAAAGCGGCCGTTGCTGGTGACGACGTTTGCACAAGAGGATTTGGAGTTTTAACTTGCTGGAGAGAGTCTTCGAGATGCTGGTATCTATCACGAAGACTTGCCAAAGTTGATACAACTTTAGTCTCAATGTCGGTAGTATCTTCTTTTGAAGATTCGGTTTGCTGCTCAGTAGATTCTACTGTCTTCTGCTGCTTAGCTCTTGATGATAAGTTGGTTTGTTGCTCAGTAGATTCTACTGTTTCCTGCTGATCTTTACTCATCTTGGCACTATATAACAGACAAAATTGGGGTAAGCATAAGCAAAAGATGCGCATAAGATGTGATATCATATCAAAGTAACATATCATAGCATACTTACAAATACTTTTGAGCATGGCTTCTAATTTGGGCAGACGTTCTAGTAGGGATGCAGTTTGCAACCTTCTTCCATTCTTTACCATATAACTTGAGGCCATGCATAAACTGATTATGTTCTTCCGATGTCCATCTACCTAGACTTTTTTTGGTTGTGCTCTTTGAAGTGACAGCTTTTTTTGCTTTGCGTCCATTATTATATGAACCAATATCACCTACATGATTATTCTTTTCTATCTTCAGCGGGTTTGGAACATTATTGTTCTCTTCGACCTTCAGTGGGTTTGGAACATTGTTGTCATCACTGCCAATCGATATCGAAGAAGAAGATACCTCATCTAATACCCTATCAGCAGTATCATGAACTACTAAGTTGTCGGCTGACTGCATATTTATAATAGTATACTGTTGGGCTCTGGCTGAGATTGTAGTATTGATATGTTTTGCAACTAACTGATTGCAACGTCAATTATTTATGTTGGTGTGTCAATCATGTGTCATTTTAATTTGAATTGTGTGCTAGTGCTTATTCCTCCGACCCGATACAACTCAATGGCGCTATAATATAATTAGAATTATATTAATAACTATCATCACGCCAAATAATACATTCTCTTGACACAAAGGCAGGTAAGTGCCGTCATTGTCGCGAAGATGCCATTGCAGAATTTAATTATAAGGAGGTTCCTTTAAATTTTATTCGTCTATGTATTGACCTCATAGAGGGCTACAAACAACAAAGTAAGCAAGCTAAGATCTAGTCTTCTTAGTCTCCACCTAAAGCACATAATATCTATTGAAGAGCGCCGACACATAATGACAATGACTATTCTAGAATAACTTACCAACCTACTTCAAAGTATCCCCATCATCAAGTATGCTTTCAATGCCTCACCGTTGTAGATTCAATCAACGCCTCCTATCTAGTTTGAACGACTCCACTAGCAATCAACTTCTCCATCTTGGCTCGAACACCAGGGTTCCTCATTGCCTGATTTGCAGCATCGGGATTCTCACTAAAGTCCTTCAAGAGTTGCTGCATCATAGGATCTTGTAATATGGCTTGGATTTCTGGATCTGCCATACCATGTCGAGCCCTCTCCATCTTCTCTTCCTCGGTCATTTGTTGACTTCCATAGTTGATCGCGGTAGTTACCTTGCGTAATCCCTCCTTACATGCAGCATTGGTTGAATCAATTTCCAATCCAGTTTTGAAGCTCTCAAGTGCCTTGTGATTCTCCTTCATTAGCATTTCAATATCACCCTTTCGTGCCCAGGCTTTGACATACTTGGGATCTATTTCGATTGCCTTGTCAATATTCTTCTTGGCACCATTGAAATCCATTATCTTACATAGAGCGGCGGCGAGATTGTTGCGGATTGGTGCATTGTTTGGTGCACGCTTCACTGCCTCTTCATACTCCTTAACAGCAGGACCCCTGACATGAGTACATGATATGTGTAATGTTTAGAAAACTTTATACAAACAAACCGACATATAACACATATGAAATCTTACCATTCCTTGTTCCTAAAATGGTCATTACCATGCTGCTTTGCCTCCTCAGCTTTATCATCATCTAGATAAGCGGCTGCGTCGGCTTTTTTCTTCTCCAACTCCATATTCTTCATCATGCGTTCAGTGGGTTTGTCATAATTTTCCAATAAAGACTCTTGACACATTTCAATAGCCTTGGCAAAGTCACCCTTCTTTTGATATGCTTTGGCAGCACGTGTGTAAGCCTTGGCACGATCTTCGAAGGGGGCCATGTTAGCTTTACCCAACTCAACTGCCTTGAGACACTCTTCGATACACTCATCATATTTCTTATCTGTAATGTAAACAGCAGCCTTGTTATTTAGATATGTCATGTTTGTTGGATCGAGCGCAATAGCCTCATCATAAGCAGCTAGAGCCTCTTCAAACTTTTTGGATTTATAAAGTTCATTCCCCTTCTCCTTACATTTCTTTGCAGCAATTTGATCTTCCCTCTTCTTACGTTCAGCCGGTGATAGCTGAGAAAGATCCTCTTCTTTCTCTTCTGGCTTTTCCTCCTTCTTTTCTTCAGCCTTTGTCGATGCCGCAGGTTTGGATGATGGTGGTGTTGGCGTATCAGCAGCATCTCTATTTGTGTCTACACCCAATGATAGACCCAATACCTCCATGATGCGTGGATCACTGTTCATTGATGCGAGGTGTACATAATAATATGTATGGTATGAGTATATAAGCACTGAAATAGATATTTCCCACAACATATACACATAACTTACCCCAAACACTCAGTCAAAGAATTAGGATCACGTTGTAACTTGTATATCTTGGCCATAAACTCTTTATCCTGCAAGTATGGTCGTGTCTTTGGATTGAGCATAATCTTTTGTATTAACTGGTCACCAAATGGATTCTGCATGCCTGGCATTGACCCGACAGAACGAGGTGGAGGACCATCTTTATCACGCTTGACTTGTGCTAGACCGGATTTGAGTGCAGCATCATCGGGGAACTTTGCAATTCCTTCTTCGTATGCGGAAATGGCATCATTGTAGCGTTTCAAAGCATGGAGTGCAGCTATAGGTATAGATATTTATATATGAGCATAAGATATGAGCATTGCAATGAAAACCTCCAAATCCACAAAACCATTATAACTCTCACCTCCTTTTCTTGAATATCCTTTACTAAATTCAGGATTAATAGCAATAGTACTTTTAGCATCCTCCAATGCATTATTACCATCACCCTTCTTTAAATAAGCTGCACTACGATTGGAATAGTACACATGATTAGTTCCATCGCAATTAATCGATTTAGTATAATTTTCAATTGCTTCTGTCAAGTTCCCGGCTTGAAGGGCCTTATTACCAGCTGCCTTGAATTGTTCTGCTTCCTCTGCCATGATTTATCCTAGTGTTTATACTGAGCTAGTAGTAAAAGTCATATGGTGTTATTGCAATGCAGATTTTTTATGGCTGGATGGATGAACACATTTGCTTACATGTGGAACTACACTTATGTTGATTTACTATGTATCAGGCAGGATAGTAATAGAAATAGTTCTAGTGGCGGCGTATTACTAATAGATACATCATGCAATACATAATACCCAAAGATGATACTACCACTCTATCAAATTCTGAGCGTACATTCCTTAGAAATGCGGCAAGAGGTACATTAAACTCCAACTCAAAGTTACTCCGTCTTGATGGACGAAAGCCATCTGAATCACGCCCGATACGTTTATCATTTACAAGATGTCATAACAGATCAGAGTGTGTAGTACAATTTGCATCGGGTACACGATCTGCGGCAAGTGTACGAGCTGAATTAGTACCTCCGCCAAACGCCGATAAACCCAATGATGGACAAGTGAAGTTCTCTGTAGATGTTGGACCAATGGCATCAATGGGGTATGAGGTAGTTGATCGACCTGTTTCGAATTATAGTAGTACCGAAGCAGTGGATGGTGGACAAATGGGTAGTGGTGGAGGCGGAGGTGATAATTCACCATACCTACAAAAATTGAAGAGTAATCGTATATTACGTATATTGGAACGTACCTTGTTGATTGGTGGTGCTATGGATGCGGAGGCTTTATGTGTTCAATCTGGAAATTGGGTATGGCGATTACATGTTGATGTTAGTCTGTTAGATGATGGGGGTAATGCTTTAGATGCCTGTATCTTGGCAGCTGTTGCAGCCTTGAGGCACTACCGATTACCAGAAGTTAATATTGGTGGTGGTGATGGTGAGGGAGATACTGACGAGGTAACAGGCACTGGAGGGTATCAAGAAACTACAATTATACATTCAGACGATCGTGAACCTACTCCACTTCCTCTACATCATACTCCTCTGACTGCAACGTTTGCCTTATTTGCAGATGAATCAGGAACAACAACATCAGTGTCTGCATTACTGGACCCTTATGACCGAGAAGAACTGGCTTGCGATGGCTTACTAACTTGGAGTTACAATAAATATGGTGAAATGTGTTGTCTTGACTTCCCTGGTGGATGCGAGTTGCGCCCACGACAATTAATGGCAAGTGCCAAGCTAGGTAAACGTCGATGTGTTGAGATATGTGAATTGTTAGAAACAGCATTAGATGAAGCCGAAGGCAAGGCGCAGAAAGAAAGAATGGATAGGCTGAAGAATGTTAATGCCAATCGTCCTTCCGTTACTCTTGAAAACGCAGCTACAGCAGCAGAAAATGAATCAATGGATGTCGACCACGAATCACAACCACCAAATGACCAAACAGATAAAGAAGAGGCATATCGAAAAATTGCTCTTGACTATAGTTCTGGACATATTGCCGCATCAGTCAAGGAAGATAAAGACAAGAAAGGTTCACAGAAGAATACAAAAACTGAACCGTCCTCTCTTTTTAATGCCATACTTCGATCTGCACAATCATCAAACACTAATAACACCTCTGCTGAGAAGAAAGGTGAGACAATTACAACATCATTCAAGGATAATAATGCAACTGTACAGCAGAAGAAAGAACCAGATGTTGAAATAGTGGTTAAGGAGCCTCTTGAAGAAGGAAAAGCGGTAAAGCCATCAATTGCAGTAGATAGTGATGAGGAAGAAGTAGTGCAACTTACAACCGAGTTCTCGACTATGAAGAGAGATAGAGAGGATAGCGAAGAAACTGGACAGACAGACATAGCAGCTGAAACATCAATGCCTATGGAGATAGAACCAACACAACAAACAGAGAAGACAGATGTGCTAAAAACGAATATTGAGGTCAAGAAAAGCAAACCCAAAAGCAAGCCTGCAGTGGCAGCAGAAGAAGACGACATCACTGACCTCTCACAGGCACTAAAGAAAAAGAAGAAGAAGTCTAAAAAAAGCAAGAAGTAATCAATCAAACTAACATGTGTTTGCACATATCTTAGTTCTCATTTATTCTTCCACTATTGATTAATATACACTAAACATTCATACTCATTTCTTCAATATACTTCTAGCAGCAGATGCCTCAACGATTGGAATGCATTCCTTTGGGCGTGTCATTCCATATGTGATGAAGCCCTCATTCAATGATTCAATACTGCAAGACGATTCACCCTTTTGCTTCGATATATTTGAAACACAATCAACAAGCTTGACACTACTCTCCATCGCTGTATTAGCTCCCTCTCCCTTGCTAGGAGTCATAGCGTGAATAGAATCCCCAACAAGTGCAATTCTTCCATCATCAGTCGAGTATGAAGGATTATCTTGGACCATCTTGAGCCATCCAACTCTTCTATTTATACGAGCTGTGGAGAAACAGTCTTGATCGAGCAATTGAAAAAATGCAGGCACCGTTTCCTTAAATAAGCTTTCCAAGTTCTGAGCGAGTTTGTTCTCTGCTTGAAGATCCGCTGGCATTGCTGAATATTCGTTTTCCCAACTATGATATCCATCAACTATCTTATCATCTTTAGGAGGTGATAGCCAAGGGTAGCGTACAAGAGTATCATCATAACAAACCATTGAGATAGATATACCATGTGTTGGTAGTGGCGAGACTATAATGTAAAACATACATTCTTTCGGCGGATTTATAACATATGTTCCATCTAGATTGAATCCTTCTGGGATCTTTGATGAATATAGATTTACTCCCCAGCTTTTTGATGTTATCATTTCTGCTTGGGAATTCAAAGATGATGTAGATTGACGAACTTTACTCCATTTGCCATCTGATCCAATGCAATGCGAGAAACCAGATAGGACAGTACCATCCTCCAGCGTTGCCAGAATACCTTTATCATCTCTTGTAATACCTGATATTCCCAGACCTCTCTTGATTCTAACTTTTGGACACTTTAGGGCTTCCTTTTCTAAGCATTCAACTAACAATGGTCTCGTAAATCCTAATCCAGACGACTGTTTTGGAATAGTCTTGGTATCTCCCGTCTTACCATCAAAGAAGTAGACAAACTTTCTTTCAGTACCCACAGTGGAAGCTGATTCAAGGCACCCAGCTCTTTCTAATGCCAACTTCCCTTTTTTTCCTAATACTAATGTATATGATTTTGAACACCACTCGTCTGTAGATGATATGCCTATATTATTAAGAAGTATCGACGCAAGAAGACCACTTGGCCCTCCACCAGCTATCAGAACATGTGGATCTGTATTGGCCATTATAATGTTGCTAAAATTTAATATCGAGGACAATATAATCAAAAGTCTGCTACTTCTCAACAGTGAGCGCATGAAGAGTTGTGATGTCCTATTTAAATTTATCATCTACATCTGCAATCAGCAAGTGCTTGCCTTTTGATTTAAACATTGCATAGGAATAAGCTCTCATCGTGTGAGAGTGTTCATTGAAAAAAAGATATTTAGATAGGATACCCCTCCTCTCACAATTTCTTCACCAATACCATTCGTAGGGTTGAGAGGTTGCCGATTGAGGTTAGCTTGCGGACAAACAACCACCACCTGATATAACCCTATCACGACAGTGGACTCGATATATTTCACTGTTAGTTAATCTACTTCTTTAACAAGTTGGGTCATAAGTCCTTCAACCATATAATATCTTGAGTGCAATCCGCATCATTAATTTGGTGTTGTTGTAATAGTATCGAACTCTGATTGTATACGCATCTATATTAGGTATTGTACAATGCCTCGTTACATTATACCATCATCACACAGGGTCACGAAAGCAAAAGAGCGTCTTGCGGCTGCTAAACTACATAATGCAATCTCCGTGGAAAGGTTAGGTTGTGCAAATGATTTGGAACAGTCTAGCAAGGCTGCGCTTATAGCAGCACAGAAGAGCATGGAAACAGCTGCAAGAAACAAAGAGGAGGCAATAGAACAACTGAGAATCACCCAAAAAGAAATGAAAGAAGCAGAGCAAGTTCTTGCAAAAGCTGAACAAGAAAAGAGCAATAAGAAGAAACAAACTATGTTGCATCAAACGAACAACAATAATACAGCTCAGAAGTATGGAGTAGGGACAGCTGTATCAAAGGAATTTTATGACAAAGATATTGATAAGTTCCGATCATTCTCAGGCAAAGTTATTTCTTATAATAGTAATAATATGCTTTATCGCATACGATATGAGGATGATGAGGAGGAGGATTTGAACGAGAAGAAACTAGCCAAAATAGTAATTGGGAAGGGGATTAGTACTAATCAGAGTGAGAAGAGAAAGAGAAGTACTGAACCGGCTTCTAATGATAAAAATCCAAAGGCAAAGAAGAAAAACATTAGTCGTATCAAGAAGGAAGGACAGAAAAGCATTGAATATTGTGTAGTGAATCTTGCTAAAGACCATCCAATTGACCTTTTTAAGAATGACTATCATATCCAAGTTAAACTTAATGACAACCACCCACCTTGGCGGGCGACAATTATAAAACGACGTGAAAAGCTTGGTGTGCTAGGATATGATGTTCATTATCACGGCTTGGCCAAAAAAACTAAACATTGGATAAAGTATGATAAAATTGTTGCAGTGCACTTTCCTAAAGAAGACGATAAAAAAACTTCTGAAGAAGACCTTTCCAAAGAAGTTGAGGAAGAGGAGGAGACATCTGAAACTACAAGTCCATAAAAAGACACATCTCAAGGGATCTTTGGATTCATTAGAATAATATGTACATAAGTGTAAGCATTTGTGAATGGAAGTGAGCAAGTAAAACCTTAGTTTATTATCAAAGTGATAATACAACAAAATAATTACCGCTCCCAATTATCATTAGTAATAATTTACAATATACCTTTGCCCTTAAAGTACACACTAACTCGCCCCCCTCTAAATACCTCAATACCCCTGCACAATATAATTTACCATCGAGCAATCCTAGCATGGGTTGGAACAGTACCAAACCCAGTTCCTCCAATTGCAACAGGTAAATCACGATCCTCGTACCATTTAATAATTTCATCTTGTTTTGCCATCCAAACTGGTGTAGGCAAATG
>Ga0214481_100651_pt1 | contig 16896 bp, 11 predicted proteins | sample M1_20Mar14CPVII9_4_FD_165057 | JGI IMG/M metagenome (GOLD analysis project Ga0214481, IMG submission 165057) | Marine eukaryotic communities from Monterey Bay, California, United States - M1_20Mar14CPVII9sort6BwellG10 | ecosystem: Environmental > Aquatic > Marine > Unclassified | place: USA...
CTCCAAATATAACACTCTAGTTCACTTCAATTTCATACACTCTATCATATCTTCTAGTACTTGTTTGCTCCCTTGACGTATTGGGTGCTATTCCAATAGCTGCCTTGTCCTGTAGCATTTGGGTCATCTTCAAAGCCCTCGAATTGACTTTTTCCTGAACTACCTCTTTCATTGAAATGTCTAGCACCGGCACTCTCAGTCCTTGATGGACTCATACTACGCCCACGGCTAGGTGCGCCACCACCAAGTCCACTTCCACCTCCAAAACTCTGTTGCATACGAGATTGATGTGCATTATCCATATCCTTTCTAATAAATCGTCGAACTGCGGAGTAGACTGGTTCCAAATCGTCTAGACTTTCACTTGATATCTTGATGGGGTATCCCTTGTATGGTAAGATGGTAATGTAGTGCCATCCCACACGTTCAGTTTGGTAACTGACATAGTTGGGCTTGCCATCCTTATTTTGAAGGACGATACGTGCACCACGGAGATCGAACTGCTTGACCTTGACGGAGATCTTACGACCAGCGTGTGCCTCCTTGACGGCGATATCGTAGTCTTTCTATGATTGTTGGAAGAAGAGTATAGGCATATGTGTCAGTTGAGTTGTATGTAGAAGTGAGGTCATAATCAAGTCAGAGAAAAGATAAGATCGTACCTTTCTATAAAACATATTCATCATGTATGGCTTGGAAACAATACCACCCATAACAACATACTTCCTCTTCCACTCGACACCACTAGCTGGTGCGGTTGCACCCTTAGTATCATACTTGACTAAATGTCTACCTTCATTCAGTGTTAATTCCAAGTCGGGAGGGATATAACATCGAATATTCATAGGACGAGGCGCATTACGAATAACATTGGCACATTGTTCTGGGTCTTGAATTTCTTGACCATTGACTGATAGAATGACATGACCTAGGTGAACTCCGGCGTTATTGGCAGCACTACCCTCGGCAACATAGGATACGACTGGACGGGAACCTAATGCTTCAATAATGTTATTGGCAAGCTTTGTGAAGAGTGTTTCCTCGAGGTTACGTGCCGTGAAGAACATGGCGCCGAGTGAACGAGCGTTGATACGTGCTTCGTAGTATTCACCCTCGGAAGGCAAGTTGTTGGAATCTAAAGTGATTGGTTTATCTTCTTGCTTGCCTCCGGTTAGACTTGTATTTTGTTGATTGTAAGCTGGTGCAGTATCAAGACTTGGCTGAGAAGTAGCTTCAGGCTGGGATGACGACGCATTACTCTGGCCGAATCCAGCGGCAGCCCAAGGATCTTCGGCCTCTTGAGGAGCGGGTGCAGGCGGCGAGAACATATGTCCAGTTTGAGTTGGCTCGGGTTGTGTAGCAGCGGGCTGAGCAGGCTGACCACTGCCAAAGATTCCAAATGGATCACTCACTGTACCATTTGCAACAGGTGCAGGTGCTTGAGCCGAAGGAACAAGTGCCCCAGCACCAAATGGATCACTTCCAGTAGCATTGTTAGTCATCTGAGGAGGTGTGGGTGGCTTGTTATTACCACCAAATACACCAAACGGATCCGAATTTACACTTGTACTTTGAACCATGGCTCCCGGACTACCACTGGGACTACCTCCTGGGCTTGTTACCGGACTTGTTAATGGACTGAATGTAAACCCGAATGGATCAGCATAAGCCTGTTGTTGTGGTGCCAAATTTACTGGAGACATGGGTGGTGATAATGTCTGTTGTACTACCTGTTGAACTTGTTGTGTATTGACAGGTTGATTATCAGTTGGTGGAGATGGAGGTGCTTGGGGAGGTGCCATTGCTGGTGGTGGTGCCAATGCAGGAGCAACAGGAGGTTGTGCTGTAGGCTGAGCAGTCTGGACAGGAGCAGGAGTTGGTAATGATGAAGCAACTGCTGGAAAAGAATCAAATGGATTTGCAGCAACTACCGGTTGTTGAACTACTGGTGCTGGTTGAGAAACAACAGGCATTTGAGCATTAACTACTGGTTGCTGTTGCATGGGCATTGATTGAGGAATTGGCTGTAATGGTTGTGATGATAGTGCTGCAACATTTGGCATTGCAGGTCCTGAAGTATTAATGTTGGCAGAAGCAGCAATGACTGAAACATCTCCCAATTGTGATACGGGAGAGTCATTACCAATTGCATTGTTTGTAACCACCACGGCTGGGGGTGGTGTTTGTTGTTCCTGTGGAGGTTGCTGTTGTTGTGTTGGAGGTTGCACTACTGGTTGTGGATGAACAGGCATTTGCATCATCTGAGGAGGTGCTTGCATCATAGGTTGAGGAGCAGTTTGCATTGGTGCTTGCATCACTGGAGCTGGAGCCATTGCAGCCTGTGGCTGATACTGTTGCTGCTGAACTACTGGTTGCTGTTGAACTACTGGTTGTTGAATGACAGGAGCTTGCTGTTGTTGTTGCTGACCATTATTATTATTGTATGATGCAAAGACATCAGGAGGTTGTTGATGTGGGAAAGTCATGATGTTGTGGTTGACTGAAGGCAGAGAGTCTGTCAACATTATTTGTTTGACAATAGATCTATTGAAGGAGGCGTTTGATTGGCTATTTGATGGCTTGACGTGGTGGTAGTGATATTGTGAGCTTTAGCATGGGTTGGATCTTGTAGTGTCATTTATTGGAAGCTAAACGGCAAAAAATATGAAACAATGGCCGTCGTCGTTCAGCACTAGCTTGCCTCTCCGTTTAAATAGCAGGAATGAAAGCGGCAATCTATTAATAGTAACTAAGAAATATAGTATCGATCACCAACTTGAACATATCCTACTTAGTGTACGTCGTTTAGGTGAGTAGTATGATTGAAATAGTGATGATGTGCACATCTTATGTCATTATTTTTTTGCAACAATACAAAATATCTAACTATCCTCAATTGTAATATCTTATCATGCCACCAGCAAGTATGGTTGACAATAGTCTAATGAGTCTCGATCCCTTTGGTCAAATGTCATTGGGAGATCCATTTGCATCTAATAGCAATCCACCACCATCGACGACAGAAGACACCCCTACAAATAATAATCCATCATCCGTGGCAACTCCTCCGCAACAAACCAAGATTGATAATATGGCCACTCCTTCACATACAATGACAATGCCAGGTATGAATAGTACTACTACTCCTGGATATCAATCGAATCAGCAACCTATGCAAATTACACCAGATAATAATAATCCTGTCGTAGGGTATCCTCAACAACAACAATATGCAAACTATCAATTGCAACAGCAACAACAACAGTTCCCTCCTCAGATGCAACAACCAGGTGGACAGATGGTTCAATCAAGCGGTCAGATGCAACATTCGCCTAATATGCAACAAGCAATGCCTCAACCAACTGCAAATGCTCTAACCTCTCCCCCAATCTCTCCCCTTTGGAATCCAACAAGTCCAGGTCAAACTCCTCCCGATGCGACTAATAACATGCAAGTTACTGCTCCATTGCCAACGTTACCCACTGGATTTGGGGGAGCACCCGTGCCACAATTGAGTCCTAACAGTCCAGCACAAGCGGCTGTGGATCCATTTGCCACCTTTGAGCAACAGCAACAGGTATCTCCACAAGCTCAAGATCCATTTGCAACTGGCAATGCCATCCCTGACGTATCGTCTGCAAACCCAGTTCAGGGTATCAATGAGCAGCAAGATGATGCTGACTTTTGGAATGACATGGGCTTTGGTACCAAACCTACAACAGAGCCTGCTGTCACACCCGCAAATGAGGACAATAATGCTGATAACAGCGTTTCAAGTGTAACTTCCGAAGATGATACCAACTCATCTAATTTATATGATCATTCATTAGATGATACACCCGTAACATTAGACGAGCGTGGTTTACCCGAAGGTGGGGAGTATTACAATGCTCGTGTAACAACAACTATGCTTGGCGCGATCTTCTCTTCGGCTAAGGAGCTTAGGTCAACACTGTTCAAAACTGCATCTAATTCATTCGTTGAGGCTATTGGTGATAAGCCAGTCATTTCTTTCACAATCGATGGAAGTGCAGCCGACACTGCCGGTATCGAATTAGGACATGTCCTCCTCAAGGTTAACGGGGAATCTGTAGGACATACCGACGATGCTGTTAAAATGGTCGGCGCGGCATCACGACCAATGACTATGGAATTCTACATCCCAAATAAGAATGTTAGAGTTGTCAAGTCGGAAGGACAGTGTATGGTAAAGTATGATAATCATAGTACTGACGCTCCTGTTAGTGCATGCGAATGGAAACCCAAGTATGTTGTTGTGGGTGATATGTTGGGAAAGCCTCATATCATTTACATGTATAGAACAAAGGTGAGAACTCTGATAGGGTTGTATCTTTCTATTTTATCACTTGAGTTTAGTATCTAACTCAATTCATCCTCTTTTCATCCCTACCAACACCTAAACAGGCTGAATATGATATTGCCGTAAAGGAATCTCAGACAAAGAACTGCAAGCTAAGTGTCAAGGTTAAGCAATTCGATATCCGCGGAGCTCAGCTTTTCCACTTCATGGATGAATTTAGTACAGTCCACTATCCCAACAAGGAAGAGAGGTGGTACTACTTCACGGTAGTCCGTCCACAAGGTCTTCCAATCAAGGTCTCAGCCACAAGTCCTGAGGTATTACAACCCATTTACGACGGCATAGCTGACTTCCTTGATCGTGAGAGTAAGTTGAAAAAGAAGCGCATGGAAGAGAAGAGGGAACGTATGCAGCAGCAACACAGCTACGAAAGAGAGACTTACTACTAAGTGGAATTAAGTACATGTACTTCCTGCTGAGTGAAGAAAATTGATGAACATAGGTGCTTCCTGTAGCACTCCTTAATTTGGTATTAAAATATAAAGTAAAAGTATCTGTAAATACCTTTATCTCTGCTAATATGTAGCTTGGAATATCTTATGCCTTATTTATATACTTACTTCTGTTACTTAGTTTCGATACCAAATAATCAACAGTATCACCTTGTCAAGCAAATTTTATCATTACCCGACCAATTTGCTTAAACTTTTCCAATTAAATTTGACCATTGCAATAAACAATTCTAACTACTAACTACTCTTTGACTGATTAATTAATCTCCCATAATCTGATTCAAAATCATCGTCATTGCAACAATACCGAAACTTTCCAAACATCTAATTCTTATGTTTCTACACGAGCCACACTTTCAAATTGAATTATTGAATTGCCCCGAATAACAATAGTACCAATATTTGTTTCATCACCCTCATGATTTGCATTCTCCAGTACAACATTTAAGAATGCATCATATCCCCGAAGTGTACCGACAACTTTACGATTGCCATTGAGCGATAATATTAACTTTTTATCCTTTATTATGTATTGAACATTAATTTGATGTGTGTAAAATTGTGTGTGATTGGGAAATAGTATCATGACAGTGGGTATAGATCGGAACAAAGAAGTTAAACAATTTTGTTTGTTAGAATGCTCAATTCATAATATAACCAAACCGATACCCAATCGTTATGCCCTCGTAAAGGTACATATTTATAACAATACCATACCACACCACAAATTTACTGCAATAAAGATATACGATACCCAAATCACTCACCATAAATCTTTTAAGGTCTGGACCTTTTTGATGCTTTGACGACATATTGCGTTAAAGACGATTGACAAGACAAAAAGTTGTGTAGGTATATTGTGGTGGCAGACGAACAAGGATAGCTTAGTAGGAGGAGGAGTTAGTTTTATGAAGGATACCGCAATTGGTATCCTCCTTTGCGTCTATCTACTGCCTCGTGTAAATAGTTATGAATTAAGGTCGTGTATGCTCGGTAGATTCTAGTTCTAACGGATTGGCTTATGAGGTGTTTATCTGAAATCAAAGGCAACTAATTCACTTCACTCTACACTTACAGTCTACTTCTACCCATGACTCTACCTTTGCCACTTCACTCTACTTCTACATCTCTACCTTGACTCTACCCTTGTTGTAACTTTTGCTGCACACAAGACTTACAACGACCCGTACCGGCTGCCAGTCTCCATTGGTTTGGACTAAACTCAAAATGAGGTTTTTTCTTTTTACATTCACAGCATATCTTAGTTTGTAGAGATGATTGAACAGGCGTAGATTGCCACTGCGCCGTCTTTGAAACACACTCGATGCACCTACCAGTCCCTAAACGTTTTTTCCACTGACTGGCAGTGAACTCCATCTGTTGCTTTGATTGCTTGCATTCGTAACATTGTTTGACATTACCCTGACTTTGGCACTGATCTTCTTCTGTCTTGATAGAATCATTGGCACTGTGCTGTTTGTCAGGCGTACTGGACTTCTCGACCTCACATGCATCAGACTTCTTAACCTCACTTGCTTCTTTGTCACTAAACTGTACCTTTGTACTTGACGAGCTGGCGGTTTCTTCCTTACAACATGCCTTGCATCTACCTGTGCTTACAGGCTGCTTCCATTGAGTGGAAGAGAAGTCTTCTTTTGGTTTCGATGCATTACATGCATAGCATTGCTTAAGTAGGGTCTCTGACTGATCCTCGGTCTTCCCACTGTTCGGTATGGCATCATCTTTAGTCTCTGAATTGCCTGTCGGGTGTGTACCGTCTTCAGACTGTTCTTTCTTGTCGGCTAAAGAAGGTATAGCTATCAACTCACTTAGCTCAAGTTTCATTTGCTCAATGTCCTCGTCACTAAGATCTGGTGATATTGTCTTTAATCGTTTAAGAAACTTGTTGGCTTTAACGCTATCTTGATTAAAACCTAGAATACCAGTATCATAATAATGATAAAGCCTTAAAGCTGCAGGCGCTATAAATCATGATCGTCAATTAGCTAAAGAACATGAATAAACATTCAAATCAAGTAACAAGTACTCTATTTCTCACCTCCTTCCTCACTAGCCGACTCAATGAGTGTCTGATATCCTTCTTGATAGTCTTGTTCTACACCTATACCCGCAAACAAACAATCTCCAACCCGTGCTATGCCAGTTTGGCATTCTTGTTCAGAAGCCTTTTCAAACCAGCGATATGCCGCCTTTTCATCTTTGTCTACTCCTTTACCGCTTAGGTATAGTTCGGCTAGTTCAACCATACTATCAACGTCCCCTCCTTCTGCTTTTGTTCTTATAGTTGAATAGTTTTGTGTATTGGTATCTTTTTCTTGTGCATCATTTACAGAGCTTCCTTTGATATACTTGTCATCTATCTTCCCACTAGAAAGTAATAGATCAATAACTCGTTTGATTTGGCTGCAGGATCTGTATTCCATACTGTCTCCGTCACTGTTTGTCACTAGCTCTTGTCTTTCATAGATACAGCAATCATTGGCCACAACTGGATCGTCCGTTGGGAGCTTTAAGCTCAGTTTACATACCAGCTCCGAAGCAATCTTGTTAAGGATATCAGAGTCAGTTACTGGCATCTCTCCTGCATTCACTGGCTTGCTCCGGTCTTTGCCCATCATTAGATTGCCTTCAATTGATCATAAGTTTGATTGGTTGAAGTCTTTTGTCTGAAAATTTCAGGTATCTTTGTTTTTGAGAGCTTCAATAGGCTTCAATCATGTCTGTGAATCACTAAGCAACTCGAATGCTATTACAAAGAGCAATATCATGAGTTCAAGCTCTCTAGCAATCGAATTCCTCTGTCCAATATGTCATAAACTTCCACTTGACCATGTAGTTGCAGAGGATGGATTCATTTATTGTAGGCGATGTATAGAAGAGTTTATGCGTGACAATGGTGTCACCTCTCCAATGCTTGGAACCGATATGGGGAAGCTATTAATCAACTCAGAGGTAATTGCAGAGACTATTCAAGACTTGATTCAATGTGAAGATATAAACAAGAACTTCTTGCCATCAGCCGTGCTTGAGAAAAGGAAGCATTCAAAAGATGATACTGCAGACAAGATACCTAATACTAAGCATGAATCTCAGGATGATGATATGAACAATGCATATCATGGATATTGTTTGATAACTGGCAAAGAAGGAGTAGAAAAGGATTGGGAAGAAGGATTTGAGCTTCTGGTTGAGATGGCGAGTCAAAAGTCAAACCAAAAGGCAAGAGGTAAGCCTACCTTTTCATTGCTAATGACATGTATATCTTATGCACAACTTATATCCTCGACTACTTACTCTCCTATTCACTACTTGATAGACTTTGCAGCATATACTTTGGGGCACTGCTATGAGCATGGAATACTCGGATTCAAGTACAACGAGAAGAAGTCTAAGAAATGGTATAGCTTGGTAGTAACTAAATCGCCGAATGCATATGACTTGTTTGTTGAGTTTATGAATGAGAACAAAACGCCTGATGTACCTAAAACAGTAGACACCACCTGTGTCGACGAAGAAGAAGTCTGCAGTTCATTGCTCTCGCCATCTGTGAACTCCGATGAGCTTACAATATGCAAGAGTTGTTCCAAGACTATCATAAAATCCAATGATAGTTACCAATCAAAGCTTTGCCAGTCATGCAAAGTGATCGGTTCGGTGAAAGGATAGCTCTAGTAAACTACTAACTAATACTACCATAAAGACCAAGTCTCTTCTATTTCTCCCTCATCTAATTCAAATTAGGCATGAATCTAACATTGTCAAGAGTAATAGTACCCGACACACCACTCTCACCACCCTGTGAATAGTTTGGTGCCCATGTTCGAAACATAATAACATGTACACCACCACTCACTACCGGTATACTCTTGTCAATATCCCATTCAGACTTGGGATAAGTATATCCACCTTTACTTTCATCATCTATATTGATGTAACATCCTGTATATGGCATTTTTACGTCAGACTTCAAGTCAAAGGTTAATGTTCCTCCGTTTATTGAGTTGATGGATATGTATAGGTCAGATGTCTCGCCTGGACTTAGGTCAATTGCTGATCGGACTGAGTAGGATCCATCAGTTTTATCATCTTGATAGATTGTCCACGGATTGGAAGTGGATGTTAACCATGGCCAGTCACCTGAGATGCCATTTTCGAATGAATCGGATATTTCAGTTGTTATTGAGGTCATGTCGAGTACTTGACTGTTATCACTGGCATCTTGATTTGCAGTTGGATCTGATGGGGCTTGAGGTAGTGATGGAGAATCATCTTGCTTAGGACTCGTCGGTTCGGGTATACTACCATCAGCATTAACAGGACTCCAAGTAGGAATATATGTACTCGGTGCTTCCGTTACATACCCCATCGGAGTTGGTCCACTCTTCATACCATTACAATTATACTCTTGATAACAATCCATTGTATCAAATATACCCAAACAACAAGAGGTATGTGTATTATATAACATTATATCTGGTATAGTATTCCATGATTGTGGATATGTTTCGGAATAAGTGCAGTATCCAAACTTCGAGGGGTTTGGATGCCATATACAGTTTGTTGTGTCGATGTTTGAATGATAGGTGTTAATGTATGAAATGCATTTGTCGTATGATGTGATGTATTCATGAGAACAACATTCTTGTGGTGTGTCAAATGTGGCGATTCCTTGTTCACTGTTGTTGTTGTCATCAGGAGATGTAGCTTTACACACACCCAATGACAAATCAATATAATAAATCATTTTAACTACCGGTATACGAGTTGGACGTTGTGTCGGCTGTCTACTTGGTTCTTTAGTTTGACCACTTGCTACCAATTGACTATTGGATATACAAGTATCATAATTTGTGGCAGGATCCATCCAATCAAAGTTACAACACTCTTCAATTGAGCTGAATACATTGATTTGTTGGTTACTGGATGTTGATAAAGAAAGACAGACTATATTGTCAATATCTGGATAGTACATGTTAGTAGGTGCATTTGATGTAGTTGGTGAAAGTGTTATAACTGTTGGTACATCTGTTGGTTGTTTAGATGGTGACCATGTATATATTGTTGACGATTGTTTAGCATAATGATATGTCAATTGTCCTTCTGACACAGATGTTGTCACCTGTGGTTCTTCTTCTTGATGTGCCTCAAAGAGATTCATAGAGGTACCAATCTCATTAAACACTAAACCAAAACTACCACTTGATATTGAATTGCCAAAACATGTCTTAATTTCATTGTATGGTGTTATACTACCCAATGCTATTTCATCTTGTTGTTGTTGACATAATGAATTACACTTGGCTGGTACTGTCATTTGAAATATCAGTTCATATCCCGATGACAGTTGTCTATTATGACTCTTTTCTCTATCTCCATCACTATCAAAATCTTCATCATGTGCAACTAGCATCTTCCTTCTTTGACGCCAAGTAAAACTAATTCCACCAATTGAAACTAAATCAATTTCAAATTCATCATTCATTATAATCCACTTATTACATTCTCCTTGTGATTGTAATATCTGTATAAATGTCTTTGTTAATACAATTTTCAATGTTGATGATGATAGTTGATATATTGATGTGATTGTTGGTAAGTGTAGTATTAATGAACCTTGGAGGGTTAAGTTTATTATGGTTGAGGGTATAGAATTGTCTACTGATATATCGTTATTGTCATTTAAGTTGGCACCATTGGGATTGATACTACCACCGTTATTATCATTTGTACTTGCACCGGCTAGCAAGCATAACTCAACATTCCATGAATTATCATTACAGCATAACTTTACATCACTATAATTCTGTGTAGTTAATAACCATGAAGGTCGTGATGGACTGTCGAGCTTGCACTTTCCATCGGATGTATCATAATAATATTCTATTGTACCGTCACTATTATTATCTTTATTATTATCAGTGGCCTCCCCCCCACTACCATCGCCACCATCATTGGCAGCAGTCTCAAAATCGTTAAACTCAGCTAAACAACCATCAACATTCCATGAATTATCTAAACAACATAATTGTACATCAGTATAATTCTGTGTAGCTAATAACCACGATGGTCGTGACGGACTATCGAGTTTGCACTTTCCATCAGAGGTATCGTAGTAATATTTGGGTGGTGGTGGTGGACCCTTGTTGTCATGTTGTTGTGTTTGTAGCTTACGATTATGATATTGTTGTGTGTTATTGTTTATATGGGTAGCAGTTGCATTGCAATAGTATAATATTCTATTGTTATTTTGAAAGTGGTTGAATGCGGTGAAGAGTAGTGCTATTGCAAAGCTACCTTTTGACGGCGATGATATCATTTTTCCTACTCGACTTGCAACTTACAAACGACGCCAACGGGATGCTCTAGCTATACATCTTAATTAGTATCAACAAAGAGGACAGCAAACCTCAAACTACATACCATACTCTCTTACAAAAACTTATATAAGCCCCTCAACTTCTTTTTTGTCAAGCCCTTGAATCAGAAGCGCCCTCGACCTCTCAAAATGGCAAGCAATGGCAGTATAGTAATATAATATAAGTGGCGTCGTCGAACGTCCTAAGAATGATATAATGACGATGGAGAGCAATAACAGTAGTCGTCAGCGGCGGTGGCCGACAAGAGCGTCAATGATAACATGTGTCGCGACATATGAATCATCGATTGCAACACAATATAGACATAGACGACACGATCGATTGCAATACAAAAGAAGACGATTATTCAGAACAACTTTTAGTATGCATCCCTCTATGATAGCTACCATACTACTGCTACTACTGCCATACAACAACAACAGTGTAAACGGAGACAATCTACGAAAACTACAACCTTCTTCACAATCATACCTAACATCACTCTATCCCTACCTACCATCCCATCCATTAAAAACATGCATCAACACAGCCCAACCACAACAATGGGAAATATCAAGTGCATCAACAACTTTAGATGAATGTTGTATTAAACACTTTTCATGGGATACATATACCTGTGAAGTTGAAGGGAAGAAATTAAATGCTACTAATTATTATAAGTGGCAACAAGAGCAACACCAACAGGGAGGAAGTGGAGTTGGAGGAGTTGGAGATGGGGAAGTAGGTCCGACTCCAGCACCATCACGGCCTACATATCCTTATATAGTAAATTATATAGATGAAACTTGTTACAATGATGCACCATACAATCCAAACACCAACAATGAAATAGTAGGCTATACTACATTAAAACAATGCTGCGGTTCTGAACTACGTCACATCATGTCCAAATGTATGTCATTGGGTATTAAAGCATACAATATATTACAAGAACAATATGATGCCGAAGATGAAGGGTTATCACCATACATGCCGAATTGGTCATTGTATAAATGCGATAGAAGTCAAATACCGAATGAATGGGATGTTACGTATAATAAGTTATCTGATTGCTGTGAAGAACATTTTGATTGGAATTTAGAGGATTGTTTGAATAGCGGTAGTGGTGGTAGTAGTGGACAGGGTGTAGCGTTAGATGGCATTAGTGACAATAATGGAGAAGAAGAAGAGGAGATAACGTATTGGTATCCAATATGGTCATCATCACATTGTACAACAAACCATATACAAACACCACCAACATATATGTTAGATGATCCAACAAATACAATGCAATCTTCCTACATTGAATGCTGTACTATCAATTTTCAAAATGAACAATGGACAAACCAACAAAATGAAGAATCATTCAATGTATGTTTAGAATTATCGAAAGATTTAGGTCCACCTACAATGCAACCTACTGATATACCAGATGATACATTAACCACAGTCTATTATCCAGACTATACAAAAGAAATATGCTTAGGCAATGGTAACTATGCACCATCTTACATGAAGGATGATATATCAACCTACTTTACTATAACATCTGGTGAATGTTGTCGTATCCATTTTCCAACTGTACCTAAGAAAACATGTGTGCAAAACTCCGACAGTTCACCAAACAACAATAATGATAGTACAATAATAATAACATCCAATGGTGAAGTGGTCAATCCATACCATTACAAATTTACATATTATCCAATATTAAAGAATGTAGTTTGTATAATGAATACTGATGTTACTGCACCGAGTTACATGTATGATTCTACAACATTATTCTTTACTAAATCAATTGATGAATGTTGTACGAACAATTATCCAGATTTAGAAGTTGAAATATGTGTTGACAATTCTAATATGGTTGAATTGGGTCATTCATTATCAGACGTTAGTACCAATGGAGACAAGTTGAGTGAACCATCGATATTGGTCAAGTTTACATGTAAATTATACTTTCGTAATGTATATATACCTCAATCATCAACTGATCATTTGGTTACTATTAGAAATGTGGTTACTAATGCAGTGAAGCAAGTATTGAAGGATGAGTTTCGAGTAGTCAATGTAAACAATGTAAACTTTGATGGTATTGATATCAATAATGATAACGGAGATGATGCTCTTGAGTCTAAAGGATTACGTCAAAGACAATTACAAACTACTTCTTCCCAACAATTGTTCACATTCAACTTTGATATATCCCACACATGTAACGAAGATTGTCAATCCGACATAACAAACGCTGGTGAAACATTATCACAATCTGTAACATCAATATTTGATGAAGCAATGTCCTACAATTCAATATACAATTTGATAATAAGTGATATGAATAGTATGGGATATGTAGGACCATTTGCATCTTCCACATTAGATGAGGGATTTATTGTCATGGATGATAGTAGTGATGTTATCATGGATCCAATGTACACTAGTTCACCGACAATGTCATTACCTCCAACATCTTCACCTACAACGAGAAAACCAAGTATGAAACCAACACCCAGTTCACATAACATGATGGGAACTTTGTATTATCCTGACTTGGATAAAGGATCTTGTGTGACTACAGATGATGATATTGATGTTGGTTTGCAACCCAATCTCTTCCCCAGCCTGGATGAATGCTGTTCATTTGACTGGTTAGACTATACGACATGTATAGTTCAAGCTGATCATGTTGCTTTTCTTTACTACCCAGAGTGAGTGTTATATACTAGTTGAAAGAATCGTGAAGCCTTCCAATTCTAACATATCAATCCTTCTCCAATTTCAATTGCAATTGTTAACAGCTTGGATAAAGGAACTTGTATCAATGATGGAAATGAAGGTCCTCTCCAGCCAAACCTCTTTCATACACTAGACGAGTGCTGCCGTTTTGATTGGTTAGAGTATGATACTTGTTTATCCAGAGCGGACGTTAATCAAACACCTGTACCAACTCCGCCGCCTCCGACATTGTCTCCGAGTACGGCAACACCTTCACGAGCTCCAAGTGCCAAGCCAAGTAAAGTCCCAACTAAAAAGCCCTCGCCATTTAAACCATCACAGACTGAATGGCCTACATTCTCGCCTTCCTCATCTGAGCCAACAGGTCCTGATCCGACTAAACGACCGACACGAAGCCCCACGAAGAAACCTGTCGATTGTATAGGCTTGGGATGGCATGTTGATCATATCAAGACTGATGGGTGTTCGAATAATGATAACTACTTGGAAATTTGGTTGATGCCACATCTTAAAGATCAAATGTTTCATCCTACCGCTCAAGCATGTTGTGACGCCTTTTTTGCAGATGATTGTGTCATTTATGACATTTGTGCACCTGATGATGATCGATCTGACGGTGATAGTCCATATGACGGTCCAGTCACATTACCTCCGCCTGAAGAAGATGGCAAGACTGGAGAGGTTTGCAAGTATGGCTGGCATGTTCATAAGATGAACAACGATGGGTGTACCAATAATGAAGACATCGTAGATGCATGGACCTCACCGCAATTGATTAATAGGATGTTCTATTCTGATCATGCATCATGTTGTGAAGTATTCTTTCCTAATCAAGCTTGTCAAAAGTATGACACTGGCTGCATCCAAGCTTAGAGTTGCTGCCGTAGTTAAGTATAGTATAGACCATGCTAATTGTCTCATCATAGTTCATCTCTTGATACGTCTTGATTACTGGTTGATAATGTAATATTACTTTTCTTTTCATCAACTCGGTTCATAACTCGTCCCATCCACTCTTTCCAATCCAATTGCAAATTATTGGTAATATCCTTCATTAAGAATTGTTTATCTCGTGCCCAAGTTGTGTGTGGATCGTCATTCATGAGCATTGACTCGAATACAGTTTGATTTATAACAATGAACATGCTCTGATTGTAGATTTCTATTAGCTGTTTCTTATGTTGTATCAACTTGTGTATATTGATGCTTTCATTGACCTTGTAATCGATCTCACTTAACTCTCCATGTAATAGAAGTAGCAGATACTTTCGTAAACATAATCGATGTGCTCCATCTACCATTCTATACTTTCTATTGCATGGATTGTATGCTTTGTCTGAAGGGCTTGTAACAACTACGCCGGGTATGTCTATGCAAGTTGACGATAAACGTTCTGAAGATGAAAGCTGCTTATGGCATATATCCCAGAGATTGGCCCATGATTCTGAAGGAATGTAAGTATTTGGTTTTCTTGATTCGATATCCTTATCATCACTCCAATTATTGATTTTATCATCATGTTGATAATGCGTTTCCATTCCCTTGTGACACACTTCATCTACACTAATAGACTCTGAAAGTAAATTATGTATTCTCGAGTAATTCAATAGATCAAATACTCTTGCATAATACTTATTACTGCTGTTATCATCGTTTGCTTTTGTATTTACTTCCCATCCTGATAAATGTGTTGTATGACGAGCTGCTACAACGAACTTGAAGAAACCTCCTTCTTCTACTTGTTGTTTAAGCAACTTCTGTACATCATTATTATTGCAAGTATAGGATGCAAGGAACTCATCTGATGACTTGGGAAGGCCATTGATACCACCAACAAGCACAAGGTGCACTAACAATAGGATTTTCATAAGCTGAAAAATAATATATGAACTCATAATTTTTATGATGCTCTCTTTACTAGCACCAAGGATATGTCATATTCATATAGAAAAGAAGAAGTCTTTACTGCCACGGGCTGCCATCGTACATCTTACCGTCTGTATTAGAACAAGTAGTAGGCACAAGTAAGGCATCATGCAACTAAGTAAATAGGCATTTACTCGTTCTAAGAAAAAGAAGTAATGTGTATAATGTATTAGTATAGGTATTGATCACCATTTTGAGAAGGTTTGTCATTTTTTTGTGCACATGATATTGTATGAGCAAATCTTCTTAGTTCGGTATCTCTCCCCCTTTACAACTCGAACAACTCACTTTATCATTAGTGCTCACCTTTATCGTATGGAGATATCCATCACTCACTCGCATGCAGCTTTTACTTTGATGTTTGTTTTTTACACTTGAGTTATTTTTGTTTTGATGCGGTACCTTTAAGAGTTTCAGACCGACATGAATAACTTATTATTTATTTATAATTATCTCACTATGACCACAACTATTGTCTTCAGTACTGGACGGCTACAACATAATGCGAGTGCATCATCTGATATTATGTGTGATAAGAGTAGTGGAGGTAACAGCAGCGGCGGCGATGAGCATAAGTTGTGCACATCATATGAACAAAATGTTGAGGATTGTAAAAAAGATGATGCATCAGATAGTACCTCTAAGTGTAGTACTAAAAAGGATATCAAAAGTAGTAGTGATAATGTTGATGCTATCGCTGATGGTATTGGAATGGTACATATCTCTGGTAAAGATACTGATAAAGACTCCGCCATTAATCAAGTAGTAGAAAAAGGAGATCAAAATCATTTTCTTACATCGGCGCAAGATGAAATTAGTAGTATTTATTCTAAGCAAAGAAACCGAATTGATAATAACTTTAAGGGCATAGAATTGTCTGAACCAGAAAAGACGAATCATCCTAATTTCGTGCTATTCAAAACAAAGGTGTATGAGTTGATTAATGAAGAGGAGATTAAAAACAGACAGTTATTTCAAGATCCTCTACCAAAGGAAGACTGTCCGATTTGCATGTTGCCGA